>Ga0181601_10003135_pt1 | contig 14033 bp, 15 predicted proteins | sample 041ome_8_FD_133020 | JGI IMG/M metagenome (GOLD analysis project Ga0181601, IMG submission 133020) | Coastal salt marsh microbial communities from the Groves Creek Marsh, Skidaway Island, Georgia - 041407BS metaG (megahit assembly) | ecosystem: Environmental > Aquatic > Marine > Intertidal zone...
CACCCACGCTCAGTTCACAAAAACGCTCAAGGATTCAATAGGATAGCTTTAAGATGTCTAACATGTTTAACAAGGAAATGGTGCGGCTGAGAAGTAATAGCACCATACGATTGGCGTGCAGCAAAACGAGAAACAAATGTGCAGCAAATCACTTAACCACATGCAAAAATAATTTTGAGAGCATTGTCTGGCCTAACTTTCGACCGGAAAGCCAAACACGATGAGAACCGAATAAATCTTTCGATTACAGTGCACGATCTCTGGCACTTCTTCCCCTAGCTTTAGAGGAAACAACGCTAAATCTGCGTTTTCTGGTGTGCAACTACCGCTCGCCCCCAGTGGAGTGTAGCGCGCTGAACGACAGGGGCCATGCGTTACGTCACGAATAGTTTTGCCATCAGACAGCGACCAGGCTTGTTCGCCATTCTGATCTGGTGGGCTAATTGTTAACAATGAGATCTGGTCTTCGCCGTTTGTCACTAAGTATTGTCCCGGTGAAATGGGAAAATCTGGGGCGCGCATAATCAAGCCATTTTCGTCAAGCCACCAATCGTCAATATCAAAACGCCAGCCGGCTGGGGCAATATTGCCGGCTTTGCGTAATAGTTGATAGAAACGAAGCCAGACGCCAATAGGCCCGGGATCAACGCGCCATATGCCCCACGTTTGTGCGCCGGTCCCCGATGTGGCCCCTGCCGGCGCTAGTGCCGCGATATATTGGCTTCGTACGCGGCGGAATTTTTTTTGTGCAAAGACCGGCGTTGTGATGCAGGCGCCAACGAAAGATAAAGCCGATAATAACCACCGGCGCCGTGATAAAGTTTTATGTTCTCTCATCAATAACCACCACCCTTTTGGAGCCACCACCCTTTTGGCAATTCGTAAACAAAATAACGATGCGTGTCACTAGCTATCGCGTCTGCACTTGTGCGCCCAAATCTGATTTATGATAATGCTTTGCGCCCACTGAAATCATTTTCAATAATAACAAGCTAACATACGCAAATCACGGATTGGGTCAACAGGGGCAGCGCTATGGAACAAAGACGTTTCGGTAATACCGGTCTAGACCGTTCTCGACCAACCTTTGGTTGTGGGTTTGACTTGTCTTGGATCAGCACAATTTTTCAACTATCAGATTTTTGGTGTTATCTGCTGCCGCAGCGAAAGAAAATTCGCTCTTAGAACAATAAATAATCAGCCTGCGACACGCGGCGCATTTTGAACAGCAATTGTTCTTTAATCGACTGTTTTAATTGAAAAAAAAGTTGTAACATCCGGCAATTTGCTAGACCGTCTCTCTAGTACAATTAGGGCGTGTTAAGATGGATGATGATAGGCGTGGCATAGTTTTCGTATTGTTTGGGATGTCACTATTTAGCATTCAGGACATCCTAATTCGCGAACTTTCAGATTTAGCGTCTTTGACGCAAATTATGTCACTGCGGGGGCTTGTTGGCGGCCTGATACTTATTTGCTTTTTAAAATATACCAAACGGCCAATTTCTTTGCATTCTTCATACCCAATTTTAGCCAGCATTCGTGTTGTTCTCTTTTTCACCGGATTTTTGTGCTTTTATTTTGCGCTTGGCGAGATGGGGCTTGCCGAGGCGACAAGCCTGTTTTTTGTCAGCCCAATATTTGTCACAATTTTTTCTAAATTTATATTTAAGAATGAAATTGGCATTTATCGCTGGTGTGCGGTCATTGCTGGCTTTGTTGGGGTGCTGATGATCGTTAAGCCAAACCCAGATCATTTCAACAAGATTGCGCTTTTGCCGCTGGCCTCGGCACTGACTTACTCTATTTCCATGATGATTGCGAAATATACGCGCGATAAAGACAGCATGTTCCAACAGATGATGCATATGTATTGGAGTAGTGCCGCCTTTGGCATGCTGGCTGGCATCGGCTTGCCAGTTTTAGAGCTTCATTTGGGTGATTCAAAGAGCTTGATGTTTTTGTTGAGGGACTGGTCATTTGCTGACCAAAAGGTGTTGTTAATGATGCTTGCTGTTTGCCTTGTTGGCAGCGCCGGCATGCTGTTGCTCACAACGGCATATCGCATAGCATCACCGCCTGTCATTGCGCCTTTTGAATATGTGTTATTGGTCTTGGCAGTGGTTAATGGGCTGTGGTTTTTTGGCGAGGTGCCAGATCTATATTCATTTGTTGGCATGTTTCTTATCACCGGTAGTGGCATGTTCATATTTGTGCGTGAAGGGATAAAGCGGGAACCCCTGGCGGTCAAAACCAGCTTAAGAACTTAAATCACCGGTGGGTTTTGCGTCAGTTAAGCACCCGCCAGATTACCATCGGCAAAAATGCCTAACGTGAATCCAGCTTATAGCGTTTATGGCAAGATTTACAGCTTGCTGCGGTAGCTGCCATGGCGGCGATCACAGCGGTTTTGTCTTCATGTGACGCGGCAATGACAAGGTCACCTGCGGCAGTGGCATGGGCATCGGCCGCCCTTTTAAAGCCAGCAAAATCAACCCAGATTTGCGGTGATGCTTCAGATGGTTTTTGGTCACTACCCACTGGGAAATAGTCAGGCATGCTCTCGGCCCAGTCTTTTATTTCTGATGCCAGCCGCTGGATCTCTTGATAATTTTCAGCAGCGATATGGGCTTTTATGGCTTTCAGATTGTCTTTGCTTCGTGTGAATTGGTCCATGCGCTGTTTGACGATCCCCGTCGCCCCAGAATGCGCAAAACCCAGCGGTGTCACGCCGCAGATAACCAGCACAAGCACGATACGCATTAGGTGCTTTTTGATCACGCACTTACCGCCGTTATTCGCGCATCAATGGCAGGCTTTGCCAAGCGCTTTGAGGCGCCAGTAATTATAGGGCAGTGGTGCCAGAAACCCAGCTACCAGCATCAGTGGTACCGCCCACCAGGTCAGCATGGCGCCGCCAGTAAGCATAAAGTCGGTTAGGTTCATTGCCACCTCCATTGCAATCATCGAAATAAGCGACATGCCAAGCGCCGTTTTCACTGCTAATTTCAGCTGCATTTGGCGGGCCAGAATGATCGTTTCAAGGATTATAGATGTCAAAAGACCATTGAAAATGGCCAGCACCATGATCCACAACACCGGCCATGCAATGCCAGTCGTCTGAAAATAGAGGATGGTGCCCATGTCACCAATCGAACAGCCAAGCAAACACCAGCTGGTGTTATAACTGGCGCGCCGCCATGTGTGTTTGCAGTGCCAAGTGATGCCAAATGTAGATGTTGCTGTGGTCATAATGCCTCCGAATTGTTACCATAGGGCCTCCCCTTGGGGGAGAGTCAAACGGGAATTTATCATCAGGGAGTCGATTATGAATATTGGTGAAGCTGCTGCAGCTGCCGGGCTAACGGTAAAGACCGTCCGCTATTATTCAAATATTGAACTTGTTCGTCCGAAAAAATCCACTATAAGCGGCTATCGGGACTATAGCGACGATGATGTTGCCAAGCTAAAATTTGTCGGGACCGCCAGGCGTTTTGATTTTTCGGTGGCTGAATGCCGTGATCTTCTTGGGCTGTATGAAGATAAAAACCGCACCAGCCGAGACGTCAAAAGACTAACCGAAGATAAAATTGCCGAAATTGATGTGCGGCTGGCTGAATTAAGCGCGCTGAGGGCAGAGCTGCAAGATCTGGCTGGAGCTTGTGATGGAGATGACCGACCAGATTGTCCTATTTTGGATGGGCTGGCGGGTTGCCATGCCAAGACCAGCAGCATTAAGCCAGACGCCCAACCGCAAGAATGATGCTGTGCGGGGCGGTGATATGCCGAAACGGATAGTCGCCATTATGCTGGAACGCCGCAAACGCAATTTCCGCACAATTCTCATGCTGCAAATTCTGCAACACAACATGCTGGGTCGCGGCTGACGATAACTCGCCCACAACACAGGAAAAGCCACGCGATTTGGCGTGCTGCGTTAGGCGGGTGCGCAGCGCTTGATAGATGCCTTTGTGACTGGCGTCTTGGTCAACCGCCGCCATATCGACCAGCATATGGTGTCGGCACGGGATTTCTGTTTTGCGCTGATATAGCGTACCAAGCGCCTGCGATAACGCGGTTATCGGCGCAAAGCGGTTTTCATCGGCTGGTTTTGCACTATCAGGGGCCGGGGTAGGCCATGGTTTTGCGGCTAAAAAGCGCGCGTAATCAGTGCCAACAATAACGCCAATGATACGGTTGGTCGATGTGTCGACTGCCACAAACGACAAGCCGTCTTGTGCCATTTTGTGAAAGCTTGGCCATAAATAGGCGCGGTAAGACCCCAGGTCTATGCCCAGTGACTTATGCAGGCTGCTGCGTTCGACAAACACCGCGGTGGCAAGGTCAAAAGCCGGCAACAGCAGCGCGTCATTAAGCGGCCTCACTTCAAAATCACGCATCAGGCCAGTGTCTTTCTGGTGTGAAAATATGTAATGCCGATGATGGCGCTGGGCAGACGTAAACTTAACAGCATTGCCAAATCATCGCATTTCATCGTCGTCAGAGCGGCGATATTTGCTGGCCATTTTAATTTTAGACCATACCGAAACGGTTTTTCTGACCGCCCACCCGGTGATAATGGCATTGACCCATTTATGATAGGCATCCGGGTCGAGTTTGGTGACTGGTTCATAATCCTTTTTATTATAGAAAGAAAACACCTCAATCTGTAAATCGTTGATGTGCCGTTCTGCTAAAAGATCATCGATTTCAACTTCGTCATTGTTGCGAAACCATTTTTCCAGTCGTTTATTCAGGCGCCGTTCGATCCAATACATATGATTTGACCGGTAATCACTGTCGATGATTTGCAATAATCTGTCTTGATCAGATAGCATCTTCGCCCTCGGTTATTTGTAATGTAGGCGGCGATCAGAAAACTGTCGCACACGGCGGCGCCAAGCCTTATAGCTGCCGGGTTTTAAGTTTTTCCGCATCAGCGCTTTGACGTCCTTTTCCTTGACACCGTAAAGCTGTTCGATTTGGGCAAAACTGGTGTGGTCCGACAGCGCCATTTCAATGACCTCATCAATGTCAATGTTGCTATGAATATCGTTGTCTGGCATCAAGAAATGCGCTCCCTAGCTTGCGCGTGCCCCCGCGCCATTACTGCCAGTTTGATGCCGGGGCGGCAAGTCAAAATGACAGCCGGGCGCATTTGTCGCTGCTGTTATGGAAATTTCTAGGCGGGCTAGCACCTCGCGGATATCAATTTCTCATCGTTTGAAAACGCTGTTGGTTCTCTCAATATAGAGTTTGATTACAAAAAAATAGCCTAACCATAAAAAGTGGTTAGATATATTCTGTATAGCCATCTAAAACATATTTATACTATATTTAATGAAACGAAATGGTCATAATCCTTTGCTAATTTATTGCAAAAAATGAATTTATTGGGATGGTCTCGGCCTTCAAACATTTTTTTGTTTGAAAAAGGAATTACATGTTTGAGAGAAAAAAATAAGAGATGCTGAAAGTCTGGCAAATACTGTCAAGGCAGAAACCTATCAGATCCGGTCCAGCTTAGAGGAAACCGCGGCGCTGCTGCAATCTGTTGCCGCCAAAATATTTTTTAGGTGATCGGCAGATGGCCAACCAAGTCACCGCCATGATCACTCAAGAATTTATGCTTATTTCAGAAGATATTACCAATGAAACCAATATTATAGCTAGCTTGGACCATAATACGATTCTACGTAAGAAATTACTTGATCATCGCACTTATCGGAATGCCCGCTTGGTGGAAATCAATGATCTACAAATTGAGATGATCGGGCTGTTGATAAAGCTGAATAGCACCCGCGTTAAAGCCAACGAGACCACGGCAAAATTGAATGCAGAATTAGGCGCTGAGGTGATGCGTCTTGCGGCGACTGGTGATTTCAAGGCGTTTGTGACCGCCAAGTCAAACCAGAAATTGCTGCAAGATGGAGATTTTGCGGCAAAGGTCATTTCGATGTCGAAAGTGCAGTTAAACCAAAGTGGTCCGCAAAAACGCGCTATTGCAAAGTTCCAAAAGGCCATCGCAAAGATGCGCGATACCGCCGAAAGTACGCGTCAATCCATCAATGCGTGTTTGCATCAGGTGACAGGTACAAAATAAGCGCGTTGCCGCAGATATATTTTGCCCAAATGAATATTATCGTGATGCCATCAAAGTAAGTGAAAGCGAAAATAACCGCGCCTTAAAACGCGACCCCTCACGCTGTTCGAACACGGTGATGCTGGGGCGGTTAGTGTTTGATTTTTGCGATGTGACAATGATCCCGTCTGGGATCACGATGCCGATATCATCAAGGCATTTTGCCGGTTCAGATATGAAGAAGTTTTGAAACTCATCATTTAGCCAACACAGAGCCATCACTTTGCCCAAAATCGCCGGTAATTGGCCTTTGACCTCAGATATGGTTTCCAAATTTTCTGCGGCGATGTTCATCCGCGCCCAGCCGGTGCTCGGCGATGTAAGGGACGGAAGTTTACTGCCGTCAACCGGAACCAGAGCGTTTTTCACAGCGTGTGTTTTTTTGTCATCGTTAGGTTAAATCTTGCTGTGTAACTAATGCAGTTTTTTCCATAGGCTTTATTATTAATTATCATAATGATGCTTAAAGGGGTAGTGGTATTTGCCCTATTTTGACGGATTCTCTGGTCCTGTCACTCTGCATTTGGTGAGGGTGGACCAAGCGCTATCACCAAGCACGATTATCAATGGCTTGTGAAGCTGGGCGGATGCGGCGGTTTCGGGTGACCGATAATAGTGTGTCCCCTGCGGTGCATGATGGTTGAAACATTCATCTGCTAAATTCTTGCCGATAACCTCTTGAAAAGGCGCGCGGCTTTTCCCAGATATGGAACAATTGCTTTAGAGGGAGAGGTGCATGTCTGAACAAGCTTTTGAATTCGCGGCGGATACCGGCAAAATTCTGGATATCGTCATTGATTCACTGTACTCGCAAAAAGAAATATTCTTGCGTGAGCTTGTGTCGAACGCATCAGACGCCATTAGCAAAAGACAATTTAAGGCCTTGCAGTTAGATTCTGCGGCGTCATTTGACGGCGTCATTGCGTTGTCTGTTGATAAAAAAACTAAAAGTATCACCATTTCTGACAATGGCATTGGCCTTGATGACGATGATTTAAAAACCACCCTTGGCACTATTGCCAGCTCCGGCACCAAAGCGTTTTTGGATCATATGGAACAAGCCGGTGATGCCGCCAAGACGCAAAACCAATTAATTGGCCAGTTTGGGGTTGGCTTTTATGCAGCGTTTATGGTGGCAGACCGGGTTGAGGTGGTCTCAAAAAAGCTGAATAGTGAGGCCGCTTTTTGCTGGGCGAGTGATGGTAAAACCGGCTTTACAATCGCACCAGCGTCAAAGGCCGATACTGGCACGGACATCACCCTCTTTTTGAAATCAGACGCGAAAGAATTTTTGGAAGAACAGCGTATTCGCCACCTTGTTAAAAAATATTCAGACCATATTTCCTTTCCGATCAACTGGCATGACAAAGATGCAGCGCCGCAACGGCTAAACGCCTCAACCGCCTTATGGACGCAGCCAGCAAAAGACATATCGCAAGATGACTACAAGGCGTTTTATAACAGTGTCAGCGCCAGCTATGATGCGCCTTTTGCAATATTTCATAACAAAACTGAAGGCGTGGTTGAATTTGCCAACCTGCTATTCATCCCGTCTGTGGCGCCCTTTGACCTTTATGACCCAGATCGCAAATCAAAATTACAACTTTATGTAAACCGTGTGTTTATCACTGATCAATGCGATGATTTGGTGCCAAAATGGCTCCGGTTTTTGCGCGGTGTGATCGATACGCCCGATGTGAATTTGAATGTTAGCCGCGAAATGTTGCAACACAGTCCGGTAATCACCAAAATTCGTAAATCGATTGTCAAGCGGGCGCTGGGCGAGTTGAAAAAAGCCATTGAGAAACGCCGCGATGATTATACAGGTTTTTGGGACGCATTTGGCCGGGTGGTCAAGGAAGGCGTGTATGAAGACGCCGATAACCGCGCCAAAATTCTTGAAATTAGTTTTTTCAAATCATCGCAATCACAAGGCTTTATTACGCTTGACGAATATATCGACAATTTCGCCGAGGGGCAGGAAGACATCTACTATCTTTCAGTCGAAGATCCAGCGCTGGCCAGTGGCAGTCCGCACCTTGAGGGGTTTGAAGCAAAATCGGTCAATGTGTTGATCTTGTCCGACCCGGTTGATGATTTCTGGCTGGCGAATACCGACGACTATAAAGGCAAGAAATTCCGGTCGATTTCGCGTGGTGACGTTGATCTTAGCGCGATTAAATCTGCTGATGGTGCTGATGCTGCCGAAACCAAGGATGATGCGGTAAAAGATAGTGCTGCCGATACCGCGGTTGCCAAAATCAAGGATGTGCTGAGCGCCCGCGTTGCCGATGTAAGACCATCAAAAAATCTGGCAAAAAGTGTCGCCCGGCTAATTGCTGATGAAGATGGTATGGACGCGCAGATGGAGCGGTTTATGCGGATGCATAATGCCGATTTCAAAGGCGGCCCAAAAATTTTGGAAGTGAATGCCAAACACCCATTGATCGCCGCGCTGAATGACCGGCTCGCCCAAGGTGATTTTGCCGAGGCTGATGATTTTGCTGAATTGATTTATCAATCGGCGTTGATATCTGATGGCAAGCAGGTTGATGATCCGCACGCTTTTGCAGAAAAGCTCGCGGCGATTATGCAAAAAGCCCTTTAGCCAGCGCGGTGCGGGCCGGCGATTTATTATTCATCGCCAGCAACGCCATAGCTTGGTGCCGCGGATGGGGTTATAGCGCGTAGGGTATAGGCCTCCATTTGCGGCGCATAGGCTGTCCATAGATCGCGCAAAGCGATGCCCGGACAGGTTTCGGTCCAATCGACACGTAAATCAACCAATGGCCAGCTGTGCTTATGCGCAACCAGAACGGCGCTCGAATGCGTTGGGCCTTCTTCGCCGCCAGCCTCGATGCCTGCTTGCAACGCGCTGACAAGCCGATCAGCCAGATGCTGGCCAACGGTTGCGTCAAACTGGCGGGTCATCGCTGCGGGCACCTGGTCATTAGCGAGTAAATTGCCCGCCGCAATACAATGGCTGCCCATCGCAATGGCGTTTGTTCCCAAGATATGGGCACCAGTGAAATGCGCGCTGCGGCCGTTCATATCAATAACGGTAACCTGACGATAGTCGGCATAAGGGCGGCCCGCCATAACCGTTTGCAGTGCGTCATCAGCGGCCATGCCGGTTGCTAGCAGCGCTAAAATATCCGGTCCAATCGATGGGTCGGTAATATTTTGCGTGGATACAGCACCGGCGCCCGCCCGCACATGCGGACAGCGGCTGCCAACTGAAATGCTGCTGGTGGTGATCGCAACACCAGCCATGCCGGTGTCAGGGCAATAGCCCACAATTGAAAATGTCATAAGTAATCCTCATCGTTACGCTCGGTAAACCGTGGTCGCTAAAACTGTAATATGCGGGCTAGATAGCGGGTGAATTCATGGTTTTCGCGCTCCAGCCAGCTTAACGGCCCGGGGCTGGATAACGGTGCTTGGGCGCCTTTAAAAATACCCTCGACAACAAATTGATCCTCGGCTTGTACGGCATCTAGAAAGGCTTTGGTTTTGGCTATATATGCGGCCGGATCAGACTGATCTGCCAACACTTCAGGGGCCAGCGCTGCGCCATAGCGAATGCGGGTTTTGCCAACACCTTCTGGTTGCAATGACAAATACCACAGATGGTCGGGTGCTAACACATACATATGCGACGGAAACACCGTTGGCATGACTGATGTGCTGCGCCAATCGCCAACCAAATTTGTGTTGTTAGGATGCGCGGTGCCAACCGGTGCTGCGCTGGTCTTTTTGAACCATTGCAGGGTAAAATGGTCGGACGGCCCGCGGTCATCAAACCGGGTGTCGCCAACTGGAAAAAACCCGCCGACCGTGGCCCGGTGCGCAACCGGCAAATGATAGCCTTCCATGAAATTTTCTGTCAGACATTTCCAGTTTGTGTCCCACAGGTGATCCTCGGTAAAAATTGTCTTGTAATGCTGCATCTGATATGGCGCGATATATTCGTCCAGACCGGCCAAACGTTCAGCCACAGACGTTGCCGCAAGGTCCATCGTAACATAGATCCAGCCGGCATAGGTTTCACAGCGAATTTCAGGCAACCGCAAGTTGGCCTTGTCAAAACACTGCGTTTGCTCCATATGCGCCGCCGCCACCAAATGCCCGTCAAGGTCATAGGTCCAGGCATGATAAGGGCAGGTGAATTTTTTGGTATTGCCGCGGCCGTCAACAAGTTTCATCATCCGGTGGCGGCACACATTGGCACGAGCTGTTATACGACCATCGCGCATTTTAATGATAATAATTGGCTGCTCGCCAAGATCAAAGCTCATATAGTCGCCGGTGTTTGGCAATTCATCGGCGCGGCCAGCACATATCCATTCACGGGCAAAAATGTTTTTGGCTTCTCGTGCTGCAATTTCGGTTGAGGTGTAAAGCCCGCCCGGTGGCGCAGTTGCCTGTGCCAGGGGTGTTGCGGCCAGTTTTTGCAAACTGTCGAGAAGCGGCGTGATGCCTATCGGGATTGGTGTTTGTGGTGTTGTTTTCGCCATATCATTAGTCCTTATATGGTCATACGCCAAAATGGTCAGTCTGGAATCACTGCCGTGATTTCAATTTCAACAACCCATTCTGGCCGCGCAAGGGCTGGCACAACAAGCCCGGTAGAACAAGGGTAAACACCTTTCAACCACTTGCCCATTTCCCGATATACCGCTTCACGATATCGAATATCGGTTAAATACACCACGATCCGACACACCGATTCCATCGTTGTTCCAGCTTCTTCCAAAAGCATCTGGACATTTTGCATGGTTTTTTCGGTTTGTTTAGCGGCATCACCCGGGTGTAGCGATTCACGGCTGTCCAAATCTTGGCTGACTTGACCGCGCAAAAATACCATGCTGCCACGTGCGACCACGGCCTGACACAAATCATTGTCGAGCTTTTGTTCCGGGTAGGTGTCTTTGGTGTTAAACGGCCGAATGCGTTTATGAATTGTCATGCACTGTGTCCCCCTTATGTGCAAATTCGTCCAAACACTGTATTTTTATATATTATATAATCATGCCACAAAACTTTAATGTTTTGTTTTTGGTGGGGTGCCCCCCCACACATTATCTGACAGGCCAGCGGCCTTATGTGCAAATTCTAAAGGTCCGTCCCAGTCAAAATTTCGGTACACCGCGGCAAGCTGTGCAAAAGGTGGTGACTGCGCAAATAGCTGAAACGTCAAACGATGTCCGGCATAGTCTGAATTTAGCAAGTCACGCGCCAAGCCTAAAAGTTTTCGGCGGTCATCAGCCAGCCATGAGTCATTGATAGTGTAAAACTTATCAAGCCACGGCTTGGTTTCTGGTGCCGCAAAGCTGGCGGCATCTGGCGTCACGCAAATCTGACCACCGCATAATTCGCGCGCCAAATGCATCATTTGTGGCAATTGGCTGAGCGCATGCACACGGCCCGACATCAACATCGACTGGTTTGGCATCAATAAACCGTTCGGGCTTGGCTCGGCAGTGGCAATGGCCGCCGTCAAAAAAGCGTCGATACCTTCGCGCCAAACTGCAAGTTGGGTCAGTTTTTCCTGCACGGCTTGCTGTTTATCAAGGCCGGTTTGGCGCACATTCCATAACGCCGCTCCGATGATAAGATCGGCATAGGACAGGGTGCGCTGTACAAACGGAAACGCCGAATACCGATGCAATGTTGCCCGGATAAAGCTGGCCGCCTTGGTATGCTGATAAAACAGCACATCTTCCCACGGCACTAACACATCATCCAAAACCATCAGCGTGTCGATCTCATCACAGCGATTTGACAATGGATAGTCGGCCTCGGGGGCGCGCGTGGCAAAGCCGGAACGGCAAATATGCTTTACCCCTGGCGCATTCATTTTGACAATACAGCCAAGTGCATAATCCGATAACTCTGAATTGCCCCAATTGGCAATGGTTGGCTTTAAAAAGGCTTGGTTGGCATAGGCTGCCGCTGTTTCATATTTGGCGCCGCGGATGATAATGCCAGCATCAGTTTCGCGCACAACATGGACCAGCATGTCAGGATCTTGGTCTTGTGGCGCTTTCGACCGGTCACCTTTTGGGTCGGTATTGGCAGACACATGAAAGGGATCATGCTTGATGGCTTGGTGGATGTGCCGTTCGATATTATCGGCAAAGCGCGGGTCAATTTCGTTCAAAATATCTTTGCCATCCCACAACGACCACATTTCACCAATGGTTTCATCACCGACCCGCGTAACAACACCGCCAATTTTCCGCATAGACAGATCGACCGCGTCACGTTTGTCCCGCCAATCCTGTTGTTCATAGGGCAGCCTTAGGCCAATCGCAAAACGTTCACCATTTTCTTGAAACGTTGTGGCCTCTTGGGTTTCTGGGTCGTGCTGCATATCATAAAGTTGCGCACGAATATCGATAATCGGTTTGAATTGTGGATGGCGGGTCGCGTCTTTTACGCGTTCGCCATTGATCCATATGTCGCGACCATCACGGATCGAATCCCTAAATTCTTCTCCTGTGCGAATCATCTAAACATCCCCCATTCTGCGTTAGAGCCTAAAAGCACGCTAGCGCGGCCATATTATTAGATAAAATTCATTGTTTATTTTTATTGGATAGTTTTTTACTATTCAGCATGACCCGTTACACCTTGCGACAGCTTGAGTATTTCTTGGCCTGTATTGATCATCGCTCGATCGCCAAGGCTGCAGAGGCTTTGCACGTCTCGCAGCCAACAATATCTGTGGCGATTAGCAAGCTGGAACAGCAATTTGGTGTGCAGCTACTGTTGCGGCATCATTCGCAGGGGGTATCGCCGACCAAGGCGGCTGAAAATATTTTGCCGTCGGCGCGCAGTTTGCTTGCCCATGCCAGCGACTTGCAGCGCGAAGCCATCTTGACCGGTACCGATGTTGCTGGCGAATTACGTTTGGGCAGCTTTGTGACGCTTGCCCCAATGCTGGTGCCAACCTTGTTAGAGGCGTTGCAGCAGGCCTATCCGGGGGTTTCCGTGATGATTGAGGAGGGCACACAAATTCAGCTGCTAGACGCGCTGTTTAACGGAAAACTTGATATGGCGCTGTTATATGACATTGACCTTCCGGCGGAATTGCGCTGTGTAAAATTGCGCGAGCTGGCCCCCTATGTGGCGTTGCCAGCAGCGCACCCGCGGGCCGTCCAAGCCGATGTGGGGCTGCATGAGTTAGTTGATGACCCGCTTATTTTGCTAGATGTGCCGCCAAGCCGTGATTATTTTTTGGGGCTGTTTCGCCGGGCCGGTCTTGAGCCACGCAAGGCTTTTAGCTCGCCGTCACTGGAATTGGTCCGCACCATGGTCGGTCGCGGGCTTGGCTATTCAATTTTGGTCACACGGCCGGATGCTGATACCACTTATGATGGGCGCCAGCTGGCCATTCGGCCATTGCGAGATCAGGTCAATACCAGTTCGATTGTTCTGGCCAGCCTTGCAAATTTGCGGGCCACACAATTGATTACCAGCTTTGAAGAGATAGCGTGCAAGGCGCTGCAACAATTACCCTAGCCAGCGCGGCGCTATTTTTGCCATTATCGTGGTGACGGTGGCACATGGTGACGCTGGTAGCGCTTGTCCAAATTTTTTTAAGAGAGGATAGATTTCATGTCAGGGCCGACTCGTAAACAAAAACCAACCCCAAAAACTCGTGCTGCGTTTCGCTATTTCGCCCCATTTGAAACGCGCTGGCGGGACAATGACCAATATGGCCACATCAATAATGCAATTTATTACGAACTGTTTGATTCGGCTATTAACCAGCTGTTGCTATCCAATAAAATTTTGGATTTTGATAACGGCGATACGGTATTTTTGGTGGCGGCATCAGGGTGTGATTATTTTAGCGAACTTGCCTATCCTGATACGGTCGAGG
>Ga0181601_10003140_pt1 | contig 14020 bp, 6 predicted proteins | sample 041ome_8_FD_133020 | JGI IMG/M metagenome (GOLD analysis project Ga0181601, IMG submission 133020) | Coastal salt marsh microbial communities from the Groves Creek Marsh, Skidaway Island, Georgia - 041407BS metaG (megahit assembly) | ecosystem: Environmental > Aquatic > Marine > Intertidal zone...
CGGGTCAGGCATGCCTTCGACCAACACCAGTTCCACCTGCTGCTGGTAGTCAAAGGGACTCCCAAACTGCACGCCCTCAGCCTTCTCCAAGCCGAGCCGCTGTCTGGCGTAGGTAAATGCATCGGGGCCGCGAGTGCCATCAGCCGCGATCACGTTGCCGTCAAGGTCCAGCTCCCGCTCTTCATCATTCCCGTGCGTTGGTGAACCGTCTCCCGCGGTGGACAAGGTGGCACTGGAGAGAATCACACTACCGATCCGGCTGAAGAGCTCTTCCCGCAGGGTCTCCCCCACGTCGATCGGTGCGCTGGCGATGCGAATCCGTCGCCGTCCTCGCCGCCCTCGCGTCGCCTCCACCCACCAGACACTCCCGGGCACGCCCTGTTTGAGCCAGGTCTGAATCGCCCCAGCACTCGCCGACAGCCGGTCCGCCGCCGCATGGAAATCCAGCCGCTCACTCTCTGACGATATCCCGTCAGCGGCGTTGCGGATTTTCTTTGAGAGGGACGCCAAGGCATCGCCAAGACTGTCGGGGATCAGCCCTGGCTTTTCGATCCGCCACGGCCCGCTGGACTGTTTCTGACCTTCACTACCCGCTGCTGCCTCGAGGAGTTCATCAAAGAACGCCTCTGCCTCGATTCGGCAACGGGTGACCTCGTGCGCCAACGGCTCCAGCTTGTAGTGCACCAGCAGACCACGATGGGTGCGGTCGTTGTAGAGCTTCGTGAGCACTCGCTCGATTGCGATGTTCGACAGGCCGATCCCTAGGTGTTCACTCGCCACCGCCTCCACGGTGTGGGCCTCATCAAGCACAACGATGTCGTAGGCAGGCAGCAGGCTTGCCCCACTCCGCCGTAATGCCAGGTCAGCGAAGAACAGGGCATGATTGACGATCACTACATGCGCCCCCGCGAGCCGACGTCGCGCTGCCATGTAGTGACACTGCTGATGATGGGAGCAGGCGCGACCCAGGCAGTTCGCGGAATCGCTCTGTACCTCTTCCCAGACACTCGAGGCAGGCACCGCGGGCAGGTCAGCCAGTGAGCCATCGAGCGTCTTCTTTGCCCAGGCTCCGATCGCCTCCAGCTCCGCGACTTCAGTGTCTTCACGAAACAGGCTGCCGGCCCGTTGCTGGGCCACCTCAAGCCGCCGCAGGCTGATGTAGTTGCCCCGACCCTTGGCGAGCACTGCGGAGAACTCGCGAGGCATCACCGACGCCAGCAGCGGCACATCCTTACTGACGAGCTGCTCCTGCAGAGCGATCGTGTTTGTCGAGATCACGACCCGCCGCGGCCTCGCCCCAGCAGCCGGCTCTGCAAACGGATCGTCGTCATCCGTTGCCGGCACCTTTGTCACCTCCGTCTCCTGGTCAGCGGTCACGGCCAACACCGTCGGCACGAGGTAGGCCAGGCTCTTGCCCACCCCCGTTCCGGCTTCGCAGAGCAGATGCCGCCGCTCCCGCACCGCCGCATCAACCGCACGGGCCATGGCCAGCTGTTCCGGTCGCGATTCCCAACCGGGATGGCGGGCCGCCAGCCTCCCATCGGCAGCCAGGACGTCGTCGGGAGAGAGCATGAGGGGCCTGAGAGGCGAAGAAAGAACTCCCGAGCTTGCCGAGGAAGCCCTCGGCGGCTGGGAGCTGAGGGCGGGTGAACGACCATCCCCAGGGGAATATGGGGGATTTTCACCTTTTTTCCACCCCAGGGGAACATTACAAACTACGGGACTACGGCGGGATCCGTCGGTTTTTTGAGAGAGTGAGGCAAAGGTGCACGACGGCCCAGGACCGGCCAAGGCGTGGGGCGGCGTATTCTCCGTACCCACCGATGAGCGGATGGAAGCGTTCTCCGAGAGCGTTTCTTACGACTGTCGCCTGGCTGAAGACGACATTGCGGGCTCGACGGCCCACGCGACCATGCTCGCCGCCTGTGGCATCATCTCTGCTGCAGAGGCAGAGAGCATCGTCACCACGCTCGCCGAGATTGGCCGTGAGATCGCCGAGGGCCGGTTCCCCTTCTCGACCGCACGTGAAGACATCCACCTCAACATCGAGGCGGTGCTCACGGAGCGAATTGGAGATGCCGGTCGCAAGCTGCACACCGCCCGCAGCCGCAATGACCAGGTTGCCACCGATCTGCGGCTGTTCTGCCGCCGGGCAATCGATCGCCTCGATGCAGGCCTGACACAGCTGCAGCGGTCGTTCCTCGACCTGGCCACACGAGAAAAGGATCTCGTGATTCCCGCCTACACGCACCTCCGCCGGGCCCAGCCCGTCCTCGCTGCCCACCAGCTCCTCGGCTGGTGCGAAAAGTTCGATCGTGACCGTGAACGGCTCGCCGACTGTCGCAAACGGGTCAATCGTCTGCCTCTTGGCTCAGCCGCGCTTGCTGGCAGCAGCCTGCCAATCGATCGTGAGCAGGTGGCCCAGGCTCTCGGCTTCGACAGCGTAATGGCCAACAGTCTCGACGCGGCGAGCGACCGTGACTTTGTCTGCGAGCTCGCCTTTGCGATTGCCCTCGCGGGCGTGCACCTTTCGCAGTGGGCCGAGGAGTGGATCCTCTACAGCAGCGAAGAGTTTGGCTTCTTGCTGCTGCCAGAGAACTTCTGCACCGGCAGCTCGATCATGCCACAGAAGATCAATCCCGATGCCCTGGAACTCTCCCGCGGCAAGTCTGCTCGCCTCGTGGGCAACCTGCAGGCCTTGCTGGTGCTGCTGAAGGGCTTGCCAACGGCCTACAACCGTGACCTGCAGGAAGACAAGGAGCCGATCTTCGACTCCATCGACACCTTGGAAGCGGTGCTCGGTATTGCCGTTCCGCTGGTTGCTGGCACGCGTTTCAATCGCGACCGCATCACAGCCGGCATTCACCGTGGCCATCTCGATGCGACGAGTCTGATGGAAGCCTTGATCGCCCAAGGCGTTCCTCAGCGAACCGCTCATGAGACTGTCGGCAAGCTGGTCCGGGCAGCAATGGACCAAGGCGTGTCTCTTTCTGATCTTTCTGACGACGAGTGCCGGGCCGCTTCTCCAGCGTTCACCCCGGCAGTGCGAGAAGCCCTCGGCCCACACCAGGCGGTGGCACGGATGCAGAGCTACGGCTCGACAGCACCCGCTCAGGTAGCCCACCAGCTGGACCGCTGGCAGGAGCGACTCGCAGACGCAGGAGCCTCGGGCGACTAGACAACTCACCTCTTCACGTCACCCCTTCACGATGGACGAACGCATGGATGCCTGTCCTTCCACCTTGTCGAGCAACACGCTCAATGACGGTTTTGTGCGCGGGCCGCTGGACAGCCGCCAGCTGCTGTCGGCAGGCCTAGTCGTCATGCTGCTGTGGGCCACGCCGCTGACCGCTGCTGAGCCCCAAGATCCATTGGCTCAGGCGGTCATCGATTCGCTGCGGGCAGACCGCCGCACCACCCCAGAGGAACTGCTCGAAGCCGTCATTCTGGCGAGTGATGTGGATGCCTACGAACTTGCATCAGAGTTCCTCGGGCAGTTCGTCGACGTTGTGGCGGCGATGGGAGATGAACGCGAGAGCAGGCTCGCCGATCTCGCCGATCTCGATCCTGTCGGTCTCATACGCACAAAGCGACGACTCGGTGCCCTGAATCCAGAAGCGATTGATGTTCTCAACGCGGTCCAACAGGCCTCGCTGCGGCGGTATCAGGATCCCGCCTGGCTCTCAGAAGTTTCGGCTGGCCTCTCCAGTCCCTCCTCCAGCGAACGGGGCAAAGCCTTTGACATTCTCGCCCGGGCAGGCATTCATGCGATCCCCGCGGCCGTCGAGATCCTCAACCAGCCTGAGCCTGCGGATGAACAAGCACGGCTCGGCCGGGCCCTCGCGTGGCGACTGATCCATGAGCTTGGCAGGCCCGCCCGTGAACCGTTGCTCAACTGGTTAGGGAGTGCGGACGTGGCTCGCTGGCCAGGGGTGATCCGCGGCCTCGCCGCCTGCGGCTCCCGCCGTGAGGCTGACTACCTCCTCGCCCCCATGCTCGTGATCGATTCGCCTCCCGAGGTTGTCTCCGCAGCGACCGAGGCCTTCCAAACACTCTCCGGCAGCTCTTCCACCCGTCTGCCTAGCCCCACCCAGGCGGTCGGCCGGCTGACAGGTCGGCTGGACTCAACCCTCCGTCCAGAAACCCTGCTGCCCGAAGGCATCATTCTCGATGGGGAAGGATCACCCGACTTCACCGCTGATGATCCTGTGGCGGTCGCCACGATTCCACCGCAGGAACGTGGCGGTGATCCCAATCTGCTGACCACCGCAGCCCTGTTTGATCCGCAGGCAGGCACCGTCGTCCGCAGCCAGCTCAGCCGCCGTTTCGTGCGGGGCCTGCGGGCAGCGCATCTCTCACGCGACCTGATGGCTCTGGCGACCGACGATCCGCTTGCTGTTCGGCTCGCCATCCTGGCCCAGCTGGAGATGATCACGCTCTCCAGTTCACCGACAGATCCGCAGAGCCTGGCGTTGATCAAAGCGTCGCTGACAGGCCCTCGCAGCTTTGATGCTCAGGTGGTCGCGGATGTGCTTGATGAGGCGGTTGAGCGGGGCATGCATAATGCTGCTGAAGCCGCCGTGCGCGGCATCGTTGATCACTACACCACGACGGGCGACACCGACACAGGGCTTCCGCGGCAGCTGCGTGAGCCGATGCAGCAACTCCTGTTCACGCCTGACCTCGAACTTCGGTTTCAGGCAGCCGCAGCTCTGGTCACCCTCACCGATGGCCCATTCGCCGGATCGAGCCAGGTCGTGGAGACGCTCGCCTTCTGCGCCGCATCTAACGGAGCCGACCGGGTGGTGATCGCCCATCCGCAGCACTCGGTGGCGGTCAACCTCGAGTCGTATCTCGCCCAGTACGGGTTCCGAGCGGAACTGGCAGCCCGGGGGGTCGATGCGGTCACCGCTGCGACCCACTGCGACACACGGCTGGTCATGCTCTCGGCGCGGCTCGGAGATCCAGACGCCTTCGAGGTCGCACAGCTCATCCATAAACGAGCGGCCGATGAGCCGATCGCTGTCTTGATTGCGATCGATCCGGGTGATGATGCAGGAGCCGCTGCGATGCGGAACCGGCTCGAACACCGGCTCAACGGCTTCGAGGGCCAAGGCCTCTACTGGGTGACCCTCACCGATCGACTCCCCACTCTGTTTGAGGCAGAAATCTCCCCAGACACTGGCGAACCACTCGCTGAGGCACGGCTCGGCAGCATGCTCGATCGGATCGATCGCCAGTCGCTGCTGTTGCCAGCGCGGCGTACAAAACTCGCGAACGCCCGGCTCGCTCGAGGGGGCCAGGCGGTGGCACATCTCGCCACACTTGCCGGACGTGGTGTCGATGTCGACCTCGCTGTGGAAACCGTCACGCAGCTACTCGAGCGACGCCAGCACGCCGCAGCCTGCATCGCCATGCTCGCTGCGACCGACACCAAAGCGGCCCAGGCAGCCCTGGTGGAGACGGCCTGCCGGCCGGTAGAAGCGGACGCCTTGCGGCAGGCCGCCGCGAAAGCACTCGATACGAGCATCGACGACTTCGGGATTCTCCTCGACGATGCCTCGGTAGCGACGTTTCTTCGTCGGTACAATGGAGCAACCGACCCGATACGCCGGGCGGTCCTGGAGGTACTCGCTTCGATCGATCCGATCGTGGCCGCCTCACCTGGCAATGCAGACGGTGGCTCACCTCCGCCGCAGCGTCGCTAGGGCCCTGCTCCTCGACTGCCGCTGCGCTAAGCAGCTCCTCCATCGCGATGCTCAACACCCCAGACGACGACGCTTCAGCACCGCCGATTCGCGGTGTCGTCGGCCATGGGAAGGCGATGCAGGAGGTCTATTGCCTGACCCGTCAGGTGGCTGCTTCAAATGCCTCGGTCCTGCTGACCGGAGAAACGGGAACAGGTAAGGAAGTGATCGCCCGTGCGATTCACGAGCTTTCCCCGCGGGGCACTGGACCATTCGTACGAGTCAACTGTGGAGCACTCTCTGAGAGCCTGCTTGAGAGCGAGCTCTTTGGCCATGTCCGTGGCTCCTTTACCGGAGCGGTCACCAACCGGGCCGGACGCTTTGAAGCAGCCCACACCGGCACAATCTTCCTTGATGAAATCAACTCCACCTCACCGCAGCTGCAGGTCAAGCTGCTGCGTGTCTTACAGGAGCGGGAGTTTGAACGTGTGGGCGACACCGAAACGATCCGAGTCGACACGCGCGTGATCGCTGCGAGTAACCGCGAACTGCTCGACGAGGTTGCCTGTGAACGATTCCGCGAAGATCTCTACTACCGGCTCAACGTGGTGCCGATCTACCTGCCACCACTGCGGGCCCGCCGGGAAGACATCCCGCAGCTCGCGCGTCACTTCCTTGAGATCTACAATGAGGAAAACGATCGCTTTGTCGTGCATCTCCAGAAAGATGCCCTCGACGCTCTGGTGAAGTACCACTGGCCCGGCAATGTTCGTGAACTGCAAAACGTGATCGAACGCTGCGTCGTGCTCGCTCCTGGTGATGAGATCGACCTGGCCCTGCTGCCTCCTACAATCCGCGGCGAAACGGTGGGGCCTGTTGTGCCTGGTCGCGGAGGTGATCTCGACAGCCTTGCACGAGAGCTGGTCGAGCAGGGGCTCACGACCGCTGCAGAAGATGACGACAACCTCTTCGAGCGGGTTGTCAGCCGAGTCGAACGCGAACTGATTGCACAGATGCTTGCCGCCTGCGGAGGCGTGCAGCTCAAAGCCGCCGCACGCCTCGGCATCAACCGCAACACCCTGCGGAAGAAGCTCACCGAACACGGCCTCGAAGACGGCGAGTAGCGAGGCACATGCCGGCCTCGTCGTCAGTCGCCCTCATGCATCTCGCGGGCATGGTAGCTCGATCGCACCAAGGGGCCGGAAGCGACGTTGGTAAAGCCCATGGCTCGGGCCTGGTCGCCGAGTTCGTCAAACTCGTCCGGTGGCACATACCGCTCAACCGGTAGGGCATCGAGAGTGGGCTGGAGATACTGGCCAAGGGTCAAGAAATCGACACTGTTGGCCAACAGATCCGCAAAGACCTCAAGCAGCTCGTCGCGAGTCTCACCAAGGCCGAGCATCAGTCCACTCTTGGTCTTCACACCAGGCATCAGTCGCTTGGCATCTGCCAGCAGCTGCAGGGTCCAGGAATAGCGGCTCTTTCGGCCCCGGACGTGTCGGTAGAGCCGGGGAACCGTCTCGGTGTTGTGGTTAAACACATCCGGTCCCGCTGCCATTACGATTTCCATCGCCCCTGGCTTGTCGAGGAAGTCGGGAACGAGCACCTCGACCACCGCTCCGCTGACCTCACGGACAGCGCGAATCGTACGAGCAAAGTGATCCGCTCCACCGTCAGGCAGGTCATCCCGGGTGACACTTGTGATGACCACATGCGCAAGCCCCAGCCGCTTGGCTGCCTCCGCAACACGCTCCGGCTCATCTGCCTCCAGGGTTTCTGTTTTTCCCTTCGGTACCGAACAGAAACCACAGGGGCGGGTACAGACATTGCCGAGAATCATGAAGGTGGCTGTTCTGGACGACCAGCACTCCAGCCGATTGGGGCACTTGGCGGAAGAGCAGACAGTCTCCAGGCCGAGCTCTTCGACCAGTCTCGCGGTCTCACCATGCCCTCCGCCTGGCTCGAGGTTGCGACGAAGCCAGGGAGGCAGCCGTCGACTCGCGGGGAAAGGGCTGCTGCTGCAACTGCCGGTCGCGGAGGCTGCCGTCTCGAGCGAGAGAATCGGTAGGGAAGAAAGCGGCTCAGCCGACATGTCGTCTCGCAGGGTGAGGGGAAGGCGGGCGGGCGGCGGTGGAACCGCCAGGAATACCCGATTGTAGGCTGACCACCTCGGCGTTGAAGGCCGCGGCCATCTCCTGAACGATCACCGACCTCGCTTCGGTGGGCGCGGCTCGGCGACGACGTTCGGCCTCAACGGATCCCATCCCCCCCTGCGGCGTTGTGCGCACCCGGCGACAGACCTTCGTCGCCGTCGCCACATTGACGAAGCCACCGTGCGAAACGACGCCACGGCGAACAGAGATCCCAACGGCTGCGAGCAGGCCACTGTTTCCAAAAACGCCGGGGATGCCTGGAACACGGCGTGCTGGACACTTCATGGCCGCAGCCGCTGCAGCCAGACCAGTTTCAAAGCGATCGACGTAGGCCGCCACATCGTGTTCACCAAGTCCGAGATCGGTCAGTCTGGCAAACAGATAGACGGCCAACTGCCCAGTCGTGTGTGGCACAGCGCCGCCTCCACGACCGACAAACCGTAGCCGAATACCCATCCGCTGCAGCTCGTCGTCCGTCAGCTCCACATCCCGCCGCGAGGCCAGGCGACCGAGCGTGATCACGTCAGCATGTTCGCACAGCAGCAGCGTCGGCCCGCAGCCGTCAGGCTCCGCAACCTCAAACGACAAGCGTTCGGCCACCCGCAGGTAGTCCTCGAAGTCGATCCGCCCAGCAAGCCACACCGACAGCCGAGCCGTCGGCATTTGCAGCGGTGCGTTCGTGTCACAAGAGGCTTTGGAACGAGACATGGCAGTTGCTTGCGACGTTTTCTTATTCGCCCCGCTCTTCAGGCATCAACAGCCCTTCAAGAACACTCCACGTCATCGGCTGCCAGGCGATGGCATCGGGAAGTCGGCCGTGGGGAGAAACCTCAACCCGATGCTCGATGGCCGTATCCACACACCGCCCCAGCTGCTCCAGCCATTCAGGCACCTCAACACCAGAGCCAGCCGCAAGCCCGAGAAAGCTCTCTGCACGCTGCTCAAGCGCCTCAGCTGCGGGAGTTGGCCCGCCTTGGCGAAGCTCCCGCACGGCCGGCTCAACCAACGACTCCAGCTCATCCTGCTCAAGCACCGCTGTGAATGGCCGCTGCACGCAGTCAGCCACGCTCGCCAGTCGCAATCCCCAGGTCGACTCAATCTCGGCCAGGCGACGCTTGAGACCTTCGGAGGTCGCAGCAGTCTCTTCACGCATGCGGCTTCGCCAGGCGGCTGCGGCTGCCGTCTCGCCGCGACCGGCGAGCACCCGATGGGCCATTCCCACCGGCCGCAGCGTCCAGCTGATCCGGTCGTACTCCGCCTTGATCCGCAGAAAGTCAAGAAGAATATGCAGATACTCTCCCCGATCCGACTGTGATGTAGTGGAGTTCCAGTCGCGGTATTCCGCATGGTTCTCGGCGACGCTCTCAAGCACCAGCCGCACGCGTGCCGCCGCATGACGCAGTGGGAGTTCACCAGACATGATCGCATTGAGCAGCGGTGGTCGCTCGCTCTCTGGATCAAACTCCGACTTCTCCACCAGGCCTTCAAGCCAGGGCCGCACTCCACGACGAAGGATGCCGCGCAGTGACGTGGGGGCCATCAGGTGTTGGGTAAACAGCCCACCACCATACCGCTCCACAAAGTCACGGATCACCGCGTAGACCTTGTCGTCCCGCATCCGTTCGAGCACCGAGAGCCGCAGCTGCCGGGCATGCGTCATCCACGTCTCAAGCAGCCGTGGCACCAGCTGTGACACGCCTTCAAGAATCTGCTCGTTGCGGGCTTCGGTCGTCTCACCGTTGGAGCCGGCCGACTCACAGATCCGCTCGACGAGCGACGTGGTGGCGGCTTCAAACACGCGGTCAAACTCGCTGACACTGGCCGCCCCAGGCGGCCGGTGCCGCTCCAGCGACTTTGCCAGACGAACAAGCTGAATCGTTTCGGCAATCAATCCCAGCCGCGGCAGGCTGGAGGCCAGCCGTTCCAGCAGCCGCTCACGACGTCGCGCGGCCACGATCTTGTCGGGGCGTCCTCCGCGGGAGAGCGGCACATAGAGCACCCGACGGCCAGCCAGCTGATGCTGCACATGCTCAAGCGTCGCACGAGTTGCCTCAACGTTGCCTGTGAGCATCGCTCCAAACAGTACGCCCACCGCGCCACGTCCGGAGGAGGAGACTTCCGTGCGTCCGTCAGCAATCGCCCGATGAGCGGCAAGCATCCAAAGGGTTTCGGAGAGCTGGACGGCCGACTCTAGCAGCCGCTCAGCAGCCGCATCCGCCGCGAGCCGCATCCGATCCTCATCACTGGCTGAGAGCATTGGCCCTGCGTCGCTTGAGGCCCGTTCGCTAATCGCCGCAGACGCGCGGACCATGGCATTCCGCAGTCGACGCAGGACATGCCGCCAGCCTGCCACCGAATCGAGTTCGGCCTCGTGGATCTTCGCCACCCCTTCGGCGGTCTGATGACACCAGGCGATCACAACCGTCCGCACCAGCCGGGCCACACCCGCAAGAAACTCGGCAGCCTCTTCGACCTCTTCCAACGGCCCGACATCGTCGCTCCCTGAGGAGCCCGCCTCGAGCATGCCCCCTTCGACACCGTCATCGGCGGAATCTCGCCAGACCATCGTCTCATAGGCGGCGGCCACACTCTCGTCGACATCGTCATCATCTTCAGACCGCTTGCCCGCCAGTCCGTTCCCACCGGCACGGTCACCGACCACGAGATCGATCAGATCAGCCACACCCGACGTGTTGGCTTCGATGAGCTCAAGAAACCGCCGCTGACGGGTGCGTGATGCCGATGAAGGATCGTTGAGCGCACTTGCCAGCCAGGCTTCTGCCGCATGCAGCCACTCGTCGCCACTCCGCGAAAGCAGGTCGCCTTCCAGCAGTGACGCCCAGTGCACGATCAGCCCCATGGCCGCATCGAGATCACCTTCACGGATCAGGGCCGACGCGGCCTCGGCATGACTGCGGGTCGACGAAAAAGCAGCGACTTCCTTCCGCCAGAATCCTGGTGGCGGCGCCTCCGGCCCCGCCTCGCGACGACGCTCCAAGGCCCGGATCACATCACGGGTTGAGTCAAGAATCTCCCGGCCCGAGAGATGCGACACCCCTGAGACCGTGGTCGTCGCATGGCGATCCCACCAGCCGGCAAGCCGCTCAAGGGCTCCCTCCGCACGCGAGGCGAGATCGGCCTGACCCGCCAAAGCTGCGGTCCGCCAGGCAGCCGCGGTCCCCTCAAGAACCGCAGCGGTCATCGACACTAGATCTTCCACGCGAGGGTCAGGCAGGCTCTCTCCACCCGGATCGTGCAGGGGAAACTGCCCGCCGAGGCCGAGAATGTTCCACGGATCAACTGCAGCACCACAGGCAACGGCACGAAACAGCAGATCCGTCGCCTCTGCAAGTAGTTCGAGGGCGGCACTGACCTCTCCTCGGACCACCGCCTCCTCCGCGGCAACGGTGCGACTCATCACTCGCGAGGCCATTCGGGCAGAGGTCGCCGGCACCCGACGAGCCATCCGCTCGGCAGCTGCCTGACGGCCGAGCCGGGCAAAGACCGACGCCAGCGACACACTCTCCACCTGCTTCGCGCGGGCCGCTGCCAACGTGGTGTTGATATAACGGCGGACGCCACCAAACGGCTGCCGCAGCCGCTCTGTCTCATCTTCCAGTCGGGCACGATGTTCCACTGGCAGCGTCGTCATCAGCCACCGATAGAACTCATCGCGATACCCAGCGATCTTCGGAAGGAGCTGGGTCAGCGGAAGCCCTGCCTGAAGAGCCCCCGGTCCATGTCCGGAGAGCCCCGCAGCCATCAAAAGCACTCCCGCGAGCACCGCGGATGCCTCGTGCAGACGCTCGTGGGACGGCGCGCCAGGCTGTTCAGACCAAGACCGAATACCTTCGAGTGTCGCCTGCTGCACCACCAGTCGTCGGTACCAGCCGCGGCCGTCGATCCGATCGGGATCCCACAGCCCAAAGAGATAGTTGGGGCGACTAGCCGCTGGATGCAAGAAGTCGAAGGCTCGCGGATCAACCGCCAGCTCCTCAAGCATCGAGAGATCAAAGTCTGCTTGATTGGTGAGGGCCTGGGGAGCCTGCTGCAGGATCTCGAGTGCTCCGGAGATCAGTCCGGAATACCGACCGTGCGCAACACCTGCTCCCGCGACAAACAGTGGCAGCGGACGCACCCGCTCATGCGGATAGGGTTCGGAGAGACGTTCGTTCTCCAGCACTGCCACCGGACGCCATCCGACATAATCATTGAGTGTTCCAATTGCTCGCTCGAGCACAGCGTGCGAGTCGTCGAAGGGGCCACCGGTTGCCAGCACCGCTTGCGCTGCGGCAGCCATGAAGAAGGGCCGCTCAAGAGCTCCGCTGGGCTGATGCTCCAGGAGGTCTCGATGAAACTCACGATACGCGGTCGGCAGCTGGTCAAACGTCAGTGAGAGCACATGCCGAGCTTGCTCAGCATTACGAAATGCCGGTGCTTCACGCTCCAGTACCGCGAGGCGTCGCCTGAGCAGGTCCGCAACCGCGGAGAATGCCTCGGGGCGTTCGAGACTGCCGACAGCAATGGCACCAGGCGGAGCAGCCGTATCAGCACCACCAGCCTCTGCGGCCTCGGACTCTTCGCTGCTGGCAACCGGCTCTCCACCAGGCTCGACCTGGGTGAAGAGCTCGTTCATGGCCTGCCAGACACTGGGATCGAACGCCCCAGAGGAGAAGTTCAGGTATCCGAGCAGAGTGGCCGCGGGATCGTTGGTCGGTTGCGACGCATCGGCTGTCGTCATCGTGCCCGCTCCCTCCGCGGCTGGCTCGACACCGACCGCTCCTCTTACTCGCTCTCACCGGTATGACCGCTACAAATGGTCACCTTTTTCAGACTCTCCAGGTTTGAAGGTATCGTTTCGTGGGGGATGTTTGAAGCAGAGACGCTCCTTCCGGGAAACAAGCCATGAACCTGTCTTTTTCAAAGACGCTCGCTGCCAAAGCTCACGTTGCGTTGCTGTTCCTCGCGACTTCAGCTCCTTTCGCCCACGGTGGTGACATCTGCGTTGCTGAAGACCTTGCGGCTGCCAGCGGCTGGCATCTCAACTGGGTGGTGCAGGTGCCTTTTGACACCGACCGCACGGAGCTGGAATCCCTCGGCATCGGCGACGGCATGGTGGTGGCTACGTCGGGCGACGGTCGAGTGCACGCCTACCGGGAGTCGCCCGCAACACTCCCCGGCACCCTGGCGTGGAGCCAGCGAATTGGGCATGCCACCGAGCCGGGATTCACCGCACAGATTGGCCCCTCGCTCGTGCTCGCGACCCGCGGTCGCAACCTCTACAGCTTTGATCGAGAGACGGGTGATCGACTCTGGGCAGACCATCTCGGTCGTATGCCCAACGCGCCAGCCGTCGAAGGTGACAACTGGGTGTATGTCCCTTTTGGTCCGCTGCGTGTCCTCCGACTGACGGCGTATCCAACAGGCCGCACCACGTCCATGATCAAAGCTGCCTCGCTTGCTGCAGCTGATGCCGAAGCAGCCGAGGTAGCGAAACTCGGTCGTCGTCGCGCTGCTCTGGAAGACCATGCACCGCTCCTGCTTGAAGCTGGCACGGAGCGAGCGAAAACGATCCACCGACTCGCCCCCTACTCCATCAGCTGGATCGGTGAAGAGGGCATGCTGGTCACGCTCAACGACCTTGAGAATGGCTGGCGACGCCATGAACTGCGGCTGGGCAGCCTGGCCTCCGGCGATCTCCTGCACCGAGACGGCTCTATCTGGCTTGCTCTCTCGTCTGGAGACGTGATTCGAGTCGACTCCGATCCTGCCGAAGGCCTCTCAGTTGTCTGGCGAGCTGCGCTGCCTTCTCTGCCTTCAGGACAGCTCCTTCTTGATGGTGACACGCTGCTGGTCTCGTTGGGCGAGTGGGGCCTTGAGGCCCGTTCAGCATCCACCGGTGACCTGCTCTGGAAGCGTGATCAGCCTGTGCACCTGCTCTCGGCAGGGGGTGGAATGGCCTGGTGGTTTGACGCCGCTCGCCGGCTGGTGCTCTGCGACCTGCGCGACGGCCACACCCTCGCCACGCTGAACCCCGGGCGATTCCAGATGCCGATCACCAACACCACGAGTGACCGGCTGTATCTTGCCACCAGCAATGGCGTCATCGCGTCGCTGGCTCCTACTGCTGCCACGACCAGCCCCGTCGAGGCCGCAGAGGACGTTCCTGCCGCAACCGAG
>Ga0181601_10003141_pt1 | contig 14018 bp, 14 predicted proteins | sample 041ome_8_FD_133020 | JGI IMG/M metagenome (GOLD analysis project Ga0181601, IMG submission 133020) | Coastal salt marsh microbial communities from the Groves Creek Marsh, Skidaway Island, Georgia - 041407BS metaG (megahit assembly) | ecosystem: Environmental > Aquatic > Marine > Intertidal zone...
AAAGCTATGATTGTCAAAATTTGAACGGCAAGATGCGGGTCATTTGAACGCTTGTCGTGAGAGTCAGTGCTCAGGTCAAAGCCTTTAGTCATTTGGTGTGTCATGGTCATTTTGATCTCCTGTTGAACTTGGGCAGGCGAGGCATGCCCAATAGCCGTCGTTCTTAGGCTGTCGTGTTGGCGGATGTGTTTTCGGCATTGCGATCGGCATCTGCCTTTCCGCCGCGCTCTTCCATGAACTGGTCAAACTCTGCCTTGTCTTTGGCTGCACGCAGGCGTCCAAGGAAGCTTTCAAAGTTGTCCTGTTCTTCCTGCAAACGGCGCAGTGTGTCTGCTTTGTATGCATCAAACGCGCTGTTTCCGGATGTGCGGAAAGTTGATTTCATGCTGTGACGGTTTCGTGCGCAGTTTTTTCCGAACATTTCCTTGCTCCATATCATATATATCATAAGTGCCAGCCCCACCGGCCAGAAGAAGATAAATCCGAGGATCATGGCCGCGATCCAGGCTCCTTTACCCTTGCGGTCAAGCCACGCTTCGGCGCGCGAAGGCCAATGTTTGCCCTTGCTTTCGAACCATGCTTCGCCCCGAGTGGCCCACTCGGTTTCCGAGGTGGACTGGGTTGAATTGGCATAACTTGTCATTGTGAACTCCGTTGCTGGTGTATGTAAATGTCTTTCACATTACACTAGATTGGAGTTCCGGATTGAAAACGCAAGAGGTAATGTAAAATTTTTTTACATTATTTTTTGACGGTGAAATCTGCCAGCTGTGCCCCAGACAATTCTGGCAATTCATTGGGGCGACAACGGAAGACATGGTGGGGCGTACCAGCGGCCGCCCAGATGACCTCAAATTGCAGTAATTTTGGGTCCATCCATGCGCGTATAGGATTAAGGTGACCGACGGGCGAAACGCCACCAATTGCAAAGCCTGTCTGCGCGCGCACCAAATTGGCGTCAGCTTTGCCAAGTGGTTCGCCAGCGACTTTAGAGGCCTTAACGGGATCAACCGTATTTCCACCTGCAGTAAGAAACAGGACAGCCTGCTCACTGTTAATGCCCTTAAAAATTATGGACTTAACAATTTGGTCAACGACTACTCCCAACTCTGCCGCAGCCATTTGGGCTGTGCGCGCTTCGCCGGTTTGTCTGATTTCTGTATTTATGTCGGAGCTTTCCAAGGCTGCGCGAACACGTTTTAGGCTCTTGCTCATGATGTTGACCTGTTTTTCGGGTTGGCCGCAGTTTTTCATGGCTATAGGCGCTTGACCAGTGCCTTGTGACTACTCATTCATTGCTCATGAGTTTCGAAAACGTGATGACCCGCTGCCCAACCGCCTTTAACGCCGATCGCGGCGCTGAAGTCAGGGTTTTGTATTCTGATTTATCAGTACCGCTACAGGAATTGATTGAGGGAACCGCAGGGTGCAGTCCCTATTTGGCAGGCCACCTTGTCAAAGAGGTAGCGTGGCTGAGTGGTGCGTTTGACGATGCGAATGTGGCGGTGCAGTCGTTGTTTGCCGATTTGAAACAAGTCGCCCCTGATGTGCTTCCAGTTGCGCTGCGGCGGGCAAAGCGAAAAATCGCGGCTCTGACGGCTCTTGGTGATCTGTCGGGTGCTTGGCCGCTTGAAAAAGTCACCGGAACATTAAGCGATTTTGCAGACTTGGCCACTCATCTTGCCATGCGTGCTGCAGTCGGTGCTGAAATCCGCCGTAAAAAACTTCCAGGTGCTTCCGAGGAAGACGCAGAAACAGCCGGTGGTTTGGTCGCCCTAGCAATGGGTAAAATGGGGGCGGGAGAACTGAATTACAGCTCGGACATTGATCTGATCTGCCTGTTCGATGAAAGCCGTTATGATCCCGAGGATTTTGGTGATGCGCGGGCATCTCTAATCCGTGCAACACGCAAAATGAGCGCGATGCTCAATGATTTGACCTCGGAAGGGTATGTATTTCGCACAGATCTGCGCCTGCGCCCTGATCCTGCGGTCACGCCGGTGTGTTTGGGGATGGAGGCCGCTGAGCGGTATTATGAAAGCCTTGGACGCACGTGGGAGCGTGCGGCTTATATCAAGGCGCGTGCCTGCGCGGGGGATGTGCAAGCTGGCGAGCAGTTTTTAAAAGCCTTAACACCGTTTGTTTGGCGCAAGCATCTGGACTTCGCAGCGATTGAAGACGCACACGCCATGCGTTTGCGTATCCGCGAACACAAAGGACTTGGCGGTCCGATTACTTTACCCGGACACCATATGAAATTGGGGCGCGGCGGCATTCGAGAGATTGAGTTTTTTACCCAAACACGCCAGCTGATCGCTGGGGGGCGCGATCCCTCTTTGCGGGTTCGCGGAACTGTCGATGGGCTCAAAGTTTTGGCGGAAAAGGGATGGATTACTGATGGTGTACGAGACGCGTTGACCTCGCACTATCGTTTCCACCGCGAGATCGAACATCGGGTTCAGATGGTCAATGATGCGCAAACCCATTTGCTACCTGGAAACGATGAGGGGTTTGAGCGGCTAGCGTGCTTTGTCGGTCGTCCTCTGGATGAGCTAAAGGCGGATTTGTCCGAGCGTCTTGAGGAAGTCCACGCGATGACCGAGGACTTTTTCGCGCCAGATGCCGCCGCACCCGAGCAGCAACATGCATTCGACGAAGCCATTATCGGGCGTTGGCCTAGCTATCCAGCGATGCGTTCCGAGCGGGCGACCGAAATTTTTTCTCGACTGCGTCCGACTATTCTAGGTCGATTGCAGCAAGCCGCCAAACCGGACGAGGCGTTGGTGGCGTTCGACGGATTCCTTTCGGGGTTGCCGGCGGGGGTTCAACTCTTTTCACTGTTCGAGGCCAATCCCCATCTGATTGACCTGCTTTTGGACATCGCAGGGACTGCGCCTGATTTGGCGCGACATTTGTCTGCACATGCCAAAGTTTTCGATGCGGTGATCGGAGGCGACTTTTTCGCTGATTGGCTGGGTGAAGAGGCATTAACAGACATTTTCAATGCTGAACTAGCCGAGTTTGAGGACTATGAATCGAAATTAGACACCACGCGCCGTCAATACAAAGAGTGGCATTTCCGAATCGGCGTTCACCACTTGCGTGGACTGATTTCCGCCGAGGAAGCCGGAAGGCAATATGCCGATCTTGCAGGGGCAGTCCTGCGGGCCCTTTGGCCCGTTGTGATTGATCAGTTTGCCTTGAAGCACGGGCGCCCACCTGGGCGTGGTGCGATTTTGGTTGGTATGGGATCGCTTGGTGCTCAACGGCTGAATTCTCGTTCAGATTTGGATTTGATCGTGATCTACGATGCTGCGGGTGACGAGTTTTCAGAAGGGCGCAAGCCTTTGGCCTCGCGGACCTACTATGCGCGATTAACGCAAGCGATGGTCACGGCCCTGTCAGCGCCGATGGCAGAGGGGCGACTGTACGAGGTAGATATGCGGCTGCGCCCTTCGGGTAATCAGGGACCAGTTGCCACCAGTCTTGAAAGTTTCCGCGATTATCAGACCAATTCGGCTTGGACATGGGAACATCTTGCATTGACGCGTGCGCGGGTGATCGCTGGCCCGCATGATTTGGGGCAGGAGGTTGAAAACTTCCGTTGTGCACTTTTGGGAAAATCCAGAAATGCGTCGCAGGTCTTTGCCGATACAGCTGAAATGCGCGACAAAATCGCCGCCGCAAAGGGCCAAGGCGGCACATGGGACGCGAAGCTGGGCGTCGGAAAACTACAGGACATTGAATTGGTGTCTCAGGCACTGGCGCTGACAAGTGGCACGCCAGTCCAGTCAGTTGTGGGCGGTCTTTCTACGGGAGTTAGTGGTGGCCAGATCACAGAGGCACAGTTTGAAACGCTGCACCAAACCTATCGCTTGCAGTGGAAGATTCAGGCGGTCACGAAACTATTGTCTGACAAGCCACTCGAACCTGAGCGCATCGGGCAAGGTGGACGGGCATTTTTATTGCGAGAAACGCTGGAAGAGACCTTGGAAAGCTTAGAAGCGTCGCTTGCGGACAAATCCAATGAAGCCGCAGAGATCATAAGGGGCTTACTTGGTTCTACGAAAGGGAACGCCAGTGAAGGGCGATCGTCATGATCCTAAGGCGCTAATCCGCGAAGCCTTTAACATTGAAGGTATAACAGAGTCTCAATGCCGGTCGATTTTTTTTGACTGGGCGCTTAGCTTGCCTGTCGATGAAGATACACAAGCCAGCCTTCAAATCCTGCTAGACCGTCATTCTGTCGTAAATGATGATCATCCGATGACGATTGTATTAAAGGACGGCCAAAAAGAATTTAGCCGCCCCAAGCGTCGTGGTGGTTGGCGCTCTCGCCCCCGCGATTAGCGGGGAATGGCAGCCGCTTCGCGGGCCAAAGCTTCGATTCCCGACCAGTCGCCCGAGTTTACCATATCCTTCGGAGCAACCCAGCTGCCGCCGACACATAGCGTGTTGCCAAGAGATAAATAGTCACTCGCGTTTTTAAGCGATACGCCTCCCGTTGGACAAAACTTGACCTGAGGCAGTGGCGCGCCGATTGCTTTCAGTGCAGGTGCGCCACCGTTTGCTTCGGCAGGGAAGAATTTTTGCACAGTGTAGCCTCGCTCAAGAAGACGCATGACTTCGGACGATGTGGCCGCACCGGGCAGCAGTGGCAAATCATTGGCCTCGCACGCATCCAGAATGCGGTCGGTAGCTCCGGGCGACACACCGAATTGAGCACCTGCTTTCTTGGCGGCTTCAACGTCGGCGCTAGTTAACAAGGTTCCGGCACCGACAACGCCACCGTGAACTTTGGACATTTCCTCAATGGCTTCCAGCGCACAGTCGGTACGCAGGGTGACTTCAAGTGCTGGCAGGCCTCCAGCTACAAGAGCTTTGGCCAGTTCTGCGGCTTTTGATGCATCATCAATCACAAGGACTGGAACGACTGGTGCAAGCAGACATACGGCGCGAGCTTTTTCGCTAGCTACTTCAGGGGTCATAATTTTCTCCTCTTGGGCTCAAATTACCCAGACATCTTACTTAAACGACGACGCCTGCGCCGTGAGTGGACAGACCGACATTGCGTCGGAAAACGTCAAATAGTTCCCGTCCAAGACCTTCGGCATTGCCTGACAAATCGGCCGTAGCGGCGTCACGCGCATCAAACCCGTCCTCCAGACATTCTATTTTACCTGTATGGGCATCAACGGTCACAAGATCACCGTCGCGTAGTTTTGCCAGTGGGCCGCCAAGGGCTGCTTCGGGTGAAACGTGGATTGCGGCTGGAACTTTGCCCGAGGCCCCAGACATACGACCGTCCGTCAGTAAGGCGACTTTCAATCCACGTTCTTGCAAGATCGATAGAGTCGGCGTTAGGCTATGCAATTCGGGCATACCGTTGGCTTGGGGTCCCTGAAAACGGACCACAACGATTGTGTCTTCGGTGAACTGACCAGCGTTGAAGGCGTCTTTCACTTGCTGCTGGTCACTGAATACGCGCGCTTTGGCGGTTACAACACGACGCTCGGGCGCAACAGCCGAGATCTTCATAATGCCGTGGCCAAGGTTTCCGCTCAGTTGTTTTAGTCCGCCCGTAGGCTGAAACGGATCCTTGCAAGAGCGCACGATTTTGTCGTTTAGGCTTTCGCGCGGACCGGGTTCATAGGATAAACGCCCGTCTGTCAGTTTCGGCTCTTGCGTATAGCGTGCAAGCCCATCGCCCGCGACGGTGACGGTATCGTCATGGAGAAGCCCGTTTTCCAGTAGATCGCCAATTAGGTAACCAAGCCCCCCAGCCGCGTGGAAATGGTTCACGTCCGCCAAACCGTTTGGATAGACCTTGGTCATAAGGGGCGTTACAGCGCTGATATCTTCAAAATCTTCCATCTCAAGTATGACGCCCGCGGCGCGTGCCATCGCGGGTAAATGAAGAACTAGGTTGGTCGATCCACCTGTCGCCATTAGGCCGACGAGGCCGTTCACAAAAGCACGCTCGTCCAAAATCTCGCTTACGGGCCGGAAATCATTGCCCATGGCCGTGATTTCAAGTGCTCGCTGGGTGCCTGCAATTGTCAGGGCATCTCGCAGAGGAGTGTTGGGGTTCACAAAAGACGCTCCGGGCAAATGAAGCCCCATGAACTCCATGAGCATTTGGTTAGTGTTGGCTGTGCCGTAAAATGTGCAGGTGCCGGGGCCATGGTACGAAGCCATTTCTGCCACCATCAATGCATCACGCCCGATTTCGCCTTTGGCAAATTGTTGCCGGACTTTCGCTTTCTCGTCATTCGGCAGTCCGCTGGTCATAGGTCCGGCTGGCAGGAAAATCGACGGGATATGCCCAAAGGTAGCCGCGGCGATTACCAAGCCGGGTACAATCTTGTCACAGACGCCTAGATAAATGGCCGCATCAAATGTATTATGCGACAGCGCCACACCACTCGCCAAAGCAATGACATCACGAGAAAAAAGCGACAGCTCCATGCCGGGCTGACCCTGGGTGACACCGTCACACATCGCGGGTACTCCACCGGCGACTTGGGCAGTGGCCCCTGCGGAACGTGCAGTTTCCTTGATTAAAGACGGGAAGGTTTCAAACGGTTGATGGGCAGACAGCATATCGTTGTAGGCAGTAATAATGCCGATATTCGCGCTGCGCTCTTTGATCAGCCTATTTTGATCTTCACCCATCGCCGCATAGGCGTGCGCTTGATTTCCACAGCTTAGGTGGGCGCGACGTGGGCCGTTGTCTGCAGCTTTGTTGATTTTGGACAGGTAATTTGCCCGCGACTGGCTAGAGCGCTCTCTGATCCGATCGGTTACCTTTTCAATGGTCGAATTCAACGGCATGACGATTCCTCTTGCGACATGTGTGTGCGTTTAGCAGCAAAAGTTAGCGCTAACAATAGTGTCTGTATTCACAGCATCACTGCTGGCATGCGTAGTCACAATGATAGACTAAAGTATAAAAAACCATCGTAATAGCGTTTATATGCCCCATTTGAGCCAGATTTCCGAGCGAAATTCAGCGAAAGCGCGGAGTGTGTCCGTGCAGTTTTGGATCAGGAGGCAACCATGCTTCGTATTCGCAATACTCTCTTCGGACTGGCCGCATTGGCCGTAACGGCCTGTGGGCCAATGGAATCGGTCACTAGAAACGCCCCGTTTGAAAGCACCATGCCAAAGGCGCCGGTAATCCAACAGGCAGCGGTAAGCTTTGAAGAAGCACCAGAAATTGTAAGCCGGGCGATTCCTGAGCTAACAGTGAATAGAACGCAGGTCAGTGTTGACAGCTTTAGCGGCTACAATGTTGTGGATGTTATTGTGGATGTTCCGCGTACTCTGACAGTGTCCGAAGCAAACACGTTGATCCCGAACGCAGACATCGTCTGGCAGGAACAAGCTGCCGGTGATCGCTATGCTCAGGTTCAGTCCATTGTCGAAGGCGCTATGGAAGTGGGCACGATGCCCTTCAACGGTGATCTGGATGTTCTGCTTTACGTCGAAGTTAAGCGTTTCCACGCTCTTACCCGTGCAGCGCGTGTTACGGTTGGTGGCGGTCACAACCTTTTGTTTGAATTGACCTTGCTTGATCCGGAGACTGGCGATGTGATTGTACCCGCCTGGAGCTTTGATGCCAGCTTTGCAGCATACGGTGGCGCTGCAGCGCTGGTTGCCGAGCGCGCCGGACTGACGCAAGAGGTTCGTATTTCACAGCATCTGATCGAGTCGATCTACGAAGAGCTGGGCGGAGACTTATCGAACCGTCAGGTTGCAAGCCGGTAAGTAACTCGGCTCTTTTCGAGCTAGAAATAACTTAGTAGGAGGGCTGTATGACACAGCCCTCTTTTCCAATTGTTCGCTTAAAACCGAAAACCAAGCCTCAGGCTATCCGCCATGGCTTTCCGTGGGTCTATGACAATGAGATGGTCACAGACCGTCGCACAAAGGCTCTGACACCAGGAACCATTGCAATCTTAGAGGATGCCGAGCGCAATCCTTTGGCGATTGTGGCGGTTAATCCGAATTCGAAAATATTTTGCCGGGTTCTGGATCTGAATCTTGATACCGACGTGGATCGAACCTGGTTTGAAAAGCGGATCGCCAAGGCTCTGGCTATGCGTGACCGGCTGTTCACGCAACCCTACTACCGACTATGTCACGCAGAAGCAGATGGATTGCCGGGGGTTATCATAGACCGGTTCGGGGATGTCGCGGTTGTGCAACCGAATGCGGCGTGGTCGGACGTACTGATTGATGAACTGGCCGCGGCGCTAGTCGCAGTTTCTGGCGTTTCTACTGTCATAATGAACGGCACAGGGCGCGCACGCAGCTTGGAAGGATTGCCGGAAGAAACCCGCGTTCTGGTCGGCTCTGCTCCAACCGAGCCAATTCCAGTTCCAATGAACGGCGCTTCCTATATGGCGGATCTTATGGGTGGGCAGAAAACCGGGTTGTTTTACGATCAGCGCCCGAACCATGCCTTTGCAGCAGCACTGGCCCAGGGTGCGAACGTTTTGGATGTATTTTCCCATGTTGGTGGTTTCTCATTGGCGGCTCTTGCGGGCGGAGCTTCCTCTGCTCTTGCGGTAGACGGGTCTGCTGCGGCACTGGAGCTGGCCGAAAAGGGAGCGCTTCATTCAGGGGTCGCTGCACGATTTGATACACGCAAGGGCGATGCATTTGCAGTTATGGAATCGCTTGTTCAAGAGGGTCGAAGTTTTGACGTCGTGATCTGCGATCCGCCCGCCTTTGCCCCTAACAAACGTGCGCTAGACGCGGGTCTTAGAGCGTACGAGCGTGTTGCCCGTCTGGGGGCTGCCCTTGTCAGGGAGGGTGGCTACTTGGGCTTATGTTCGTGCTCACACGCGGCTGATTTGCAAAAATTCCGTACTGCCTCGGCGCGTGGCATTGGTCGTGCAGGCAGATCTGCACAGTTGATCCACACAGGTTTTGCCGGTCTAGATCACCCGTTGCTTCCGCAGCTAGCTGAAAGCGGATACCTGAAGTCTTTGTTTTTCCGGCTATGAGGTATTTGCTGGATACTTGCGTTCTTTACCCAACGGTCATGCGGGAAGTTTTGTTGGGTGTCGCGCGGGCAGGGGTTTATACCCCGCTTTGGTCTGATCGCATCTTGGAAGAATGGGCGCGGGCGGCCAAGAAGCTTGGACCAGAAGGAGAACTGCAAGCCCGAAGTGAAATTGCGCTTCTGTACGCCGCGTGGCCTAAATCGACTGTGACGCCGAACGAGGGTCTTGAAAAGCGGCTTTGGTTGCCGGATCCCGCCGATGTTCACGTGCTTGCGGCGGCCATTTCTGGGTCAGCAGACGGGATTATTACGGTCAATGCCAAAGACTTTCCACGGCAGAGTCTAGCAGATGAGGGACTGACACGGATTGATCCCGACGGTTTTCTATTAGGCATCCAAAAGGCACAGCCTGTAATGGTGCGAGAAGTTGTAGAAAACGTACGCAAGGAAGCTGAGCGACTATCCGGTCAGCCATGGGAACTACGAGCTTTGATGAAAAAGGCACGTCTTCCACGTCTGGGAAAAGCCGTTAGCCAATAGTGGCCCACTTGCTTTCAAGCTTTTCGATCGCCGCAATCCGGTCGCGTGTTTTGGGGTGGCTCATCAGCCAAGCGGGTGTCACACTAGCATTGCTGGAAGTCAGTTGCTCAAGCTTTTCAAACAAGCTTTTTTGCGGTTCTGTGCCTATACCTGCTTTGATCAGTAGAGCCGACGCATACTCGTCAGCCTCATATTCATCTCCACGAGACAAGCGCGCTGCCAAAAGCGATGTAATCGCACCGGCAATGTAAATCCCGATCCCCGGTAGAAAGCGGGACAGAATCATACCTAACGCGGCCCGCATGGCGTTTTGACCCGAAAAATCTATCATACGCCGACGGGAGTGCCCCAGGGCGACGTGACCCAATTCGTGGGCGATAACGCTGCTCAATTCATCAGCAGTAACCTTGCCCTTGCGGTATTTTTCGTAAAACCCGCGGGTAATGAAGATGCGTCCGTCAGGGGCGGCCAGTCCGTTCACGGGAGCGATTTCGTAAATGTGCACCTTGATCCGTGGCAAATCCAATGCGCTTGCTAGGTTGGCTACACGGTCAAGCAATTTCGGATCGGCAAGCTGAGTGGACTTTGCATCCAATTCTTTGGATGTTCGAGCCGCCGAAAAGCGGTACATGATCAGGCCATATATCAGGGCCAAAAGAACTGGGGCGAGCTTTAACATAGTCTTTATATGTTTTCGCTGGTCCCTTCTGACAAGCCCTTAGCCAATTGTTCTTTGTGATGTTTGATTGCATGTCGTAGCCAGAACGCCATTGCGGCAGCAAGGGCCAATGCAGCCAGAATGCCGACCACGTTGCCTGCAATTTCTGCCACTGTGCTGATATTGGCGGCGAAGGCATAGCCAAGGCCGATATAGACAGAAACCCAAATCGCCTCGCCCAATATGTCCCAAAGGGTGAAGCGTCCCCAATGCAACTTTGCGGCGCCCGCAATGAAGTTCACCCAAGGTCCTAACGGTGCAAACAGCCAGGTTGAGAAAAACACGCCGATCCCGCCATGCTGATCGATGGTCAATTGTGCGCGATCTACCAATTTGCGCCGAGAGGGGCGGCGGGACAGACGTTCAACGACCGGCGATCCACCCCACCGGCCCAGATGGAACCCTGTTTGATCCCCTGCAACAGCGCCAAAGAATGCTGCGCTGTAGACCTGCCAGAAAATCAGATCGCCTGCGGCAACAAACGCTCCGGCCGCCAACATCATAAATGATGTTGGGATCGGTATCGCCAAACACGATAAATAGGCGGACGCAAAGACAACTATGGCACCGTAACTTGTGACAAGGGCGAATAAAGTGTCGGTCATTTTTCAGAGTTTTCCTGCGACCGAAACTCGGCAATTGCACTTTCAATGGTTTTGATTAGCTCTTCGACTGGGATACCCCGCTCGGTGGCCAAGTGATCTAAGTTTTGCATACGGCCACCTTTGCTAGCGTCAATCTGCAAAACGGCAGCCATCACATCAGGCGGAACATGCCAGCTATGGGCGACGAAACCGGGGGTCATCCATGGTTGGATTGTCATGTCCCTTGGTGGAGGTGGACGTAGAAAAAACACGGTCAGGCGCAGTGTGAACACCACAAGCAATATAATGCTGATGCTCAGAAGTGCCGTTGCAACAGGTGCCACGTGCCAAAAATGTTTGTATTTTGCCAGCATCTAACCAGATCCGAGATTGTTCTGATTAAACGTAACCTTTTGGATATTCCGTCGAAAGGTAAAAGTTATTTTTGCAGAAATTCTAAGGAGTGGCGTGACAAGCGTTCTGTTCCGTTGTCCGTACATAAAACCGTGTGCCCATAGCACATGGCCTGACCAGCGTCGCTGTCCATTAGGATCATATGAAGAAAAAACGCTTGATTGGACTGCATAATCAACGGGTTGTTTTCATAGAACATAGGGAATTCGACCCAGATCGGTTGGAATATAGCCCCCATTCCGTAGCCACAAGCATTCAAGCGGGCATGTTTCAATCCGTGGGCGTCAAAAACGCGTGCGTGGGCATCGAAAACATCTCCCATTGGGGCACCCGGGCGGATCGCGTCTTCGCAAGCTTCTAGGGCTTCCACCGCTGCCGAGTGCATTTTGCGCTGCCAGTCAGTAGGTTCTCCGACGACAATGGTGCGCATCATTGCCGCGTGGTAGCGCATGAAACTGCCAGACCATTCTAGTGTCAGTTGGTCAGATGCATCCATATGGCGCTTTCCGGCGTAAGAACGACACATAAGTGCCCCGTCGCCCGACCCAAGTATAAACTCGTTTCCGGCGTATTCGCCACCTCCCTTGAAAACCGCGCCTTGCATGGCGGCAAGGATATCGCCCTCAAAAGCACCGGCACGGGTTTCGCTTAGAGCGGCGTCCAGCGCGTCATCTGACAATTCAGCCGCGCGGCGGATACAGGCGATTTCGGCATCAGATTTCACTCGCCGCAGAGCAGGTAGAATATCCGAGCCATCTTTTAAGTTGGGTATTTCGGAGCGTACCATTTCGCCGTTCCAATGTGTCAAACCCGCTGTTTTTGTCTCCCAAGCCAGGTTGTTTTTTTCGACGCCCAACTTGTCCAGTAATGCAATTAGGTCTTTGACAGGATTCACGCCTTCGACATCTTTCCAGATGTGAATCTGCTCGTCCGTCAAGACTGATGTAAACAATGCCTGCCGCCAGTCCGGCGCGCGCGTTAAAAGATGCAAGGCGCCATCCGCTGTCAGCACCATGCATTGAAACATCGCAAAGCCAAACGTGTCGTAGCCGCACAGCCAATAGTGGCTTTCCGGTGAGAACATGAGCAAAGCATCGTGTCCTTCATCAGCAATCGCTTTAGCAGCACGGGCTTGGCGATCAGCGTATTCAGCTTGGGAAAAATGGCGTGGCATTGGCATCCTTTCACATAGGACGTTCATCCAAGGGGCTATCAGAGTTGCAGACAAGCCAGTTTGCGACATTGGCAAAAGAAAACGCCGCCTCGAACAGATCGAAGCGGCGTTTTGACTTTTGTTTAGAACAATCAACCCTTCAGGATCGAACGCCCTGCGTATTCTGCGGTTTCACCAAGCATTTCCTCAATCCGGATCAGCTGGTTGTATTTCGCCAGACGGTCCGAGCGCGATAGCGAGCCGGTTTTGATCTGGCCGCAGTTTGTGGCAACCGCCAAATCCGCGATGGTCGCATCTTCGGTTTCGCCCGAGCGGTGCGACATGACGTTGGTGTAACGCGCGCGGTGGGCCATATCGACGGCTTTCAGGGTTTCAGACAACGACCCGATCTGGTTGACTTTAACCAGCATTGAGTTGGCCACGCCTTGCTTGATGCCATCCGCCAAACGGACAGGGTTGGTCACGAACAGGTCGTCGCCTACCAACTGAACCTTATCGCCGATTTTATCGGTCAGCAGTTTCCAGCCTTCCCAATCGTCTTCAGACATGCCGTCTTCGATCGAGATGATCGGGTAGTCTTCGCAAAGTTTCGCCAGATAGTCAGCGTTTTCAGCCGATGTCAGGGAAACGCCTTCGCCCTTCATCTCGTACTTGCCGTTGACATAGTATTCGGTCGAAGCACAATCGAGCGCCAGATAGATATCTTCACCTGCTTTGTAGCCGGCTTTTTCAATCGACTGCATGACGAAATCCAGAGCCTTGCGAGTGCTTTCAAGGGCAGGGGCAAAGCCGCCTTCGTCGCCGATGCCGGTGTTGTAACCAGCGGCAGAGAGTTCTTTTTTCAGGGTGTGGAAGACTTCGGCGCCCATGCGGATCGCTTCTTTCACATTGGCGGCGGAAACTGGCATGATCATGAATTCTTGAATGTCGATCGGATTGTCCGCGTGTTCGCCACCGTTGATGATGTTCATCATCGGAACTGGCAGAACGCGGGCCGAGGTGCCGCCGACGTAGCGATAAAGCGGCTGTGCGGTGTAATCTGCCGCGGCTTTGGCACAAGCCAGCGATACGCCAAGGATGGCGTTTGCACCAAGACGTCCCTTGTTCTGAGTGCCATCCAGTTCGATCATTGCCGCGTCGATCAACTGTTGCTCAGTGACGTCCATGCCAACCAATACTTCCGCAATCTCACCGTTCACTGCGGCAACGGCGTCAAGAACACCCTTACCTAGGTAACGAGACTTGTCTCCGTCGCGCTTTTCTACGGCCTCGTGTGCACCCGTTGACGCGCCTGATGGAACAGCGGCACGGCCCATGGTGCCGTCTTCAAGAATGACGTCTACCTCGACTGTCGGATTGCCCCGACTGTCTAGAATTTCGCGACCGATGATGTCGATGATGATGCTCATTTGCATTGTCCCTTGGATCAGCAATAAATTTGCGCGCTCTATAACAGGCTATTCCCCTAAGGGAAACAGGCTTTGTTAGCGATAACATTAATGCATCGAGGGGCAAGAACGAAGTGTTAGCGTCGCAACCTGTTTTCGCGCCAAATCGTATAAACACCGCTAGCGA
>Ga0181601_10003143_pt1 | contig 14017 bp, 9 predicted proteins | sample 041ome_8_FD_133020 | JGI IMG/M metagenome (GOLD analysis project Ga0181601, IMG submission 133020) | Coastal salt marsh microbial communities from the Groves Creek Marsh, Skidaway Island, Georgia - 041407BS metaG (megahit assembly) | ecosystem: Environmental > Aquatic > Marine > Intertidal zone...
GACAAGCCCAACAATGCACGAGCATGCAATTCAAATTCGTTGAAGTTCTGAGTGCCTGCTAAGGTGACCATACCTGTATCATGCGGACGCGGGCTAAGCTCTGAGAAGTACACAGCATCATCGCCTAAGAAAAACTCAATGCCCCAAATGCCAGCTCCGCCTAGCGCCTCCGTTACCTTATTGGCCATACTTTGTGCCTCGAGCAGTTGCGCCGTATCCATAGCACACGGCTGCCAGCTTTCTTGGTAATCGCCTCTTTCCTGACGGTGTCCAATAGGAGCACAAAACAACGTTGGCCCGTGTTTCTGGGTAACCGTTAGCAAGGTGATTTCAGTGTGAAAATCAATGAACCCTTCCACGATAATTTCCTTCAAATCGCCTCGGCTTCCCTCCATAGCATAAGTAAAGGCCGCCTCTAATTCACTAGCATTCTTCACCACACTTTGCCCTTTACCCGAACTGGACATCAACGGCTTCACCACACAAGGCAATCCTATTTCTTTCACAGCCGATTCAAACTCTTCTATGTTTGTGGCATAGGCATAAGGCGCGGTGCGCAAGCCCAACTCCTTGGCCGCCAAATCGCGAATAAGCTTGCGATTCATGGTAAAATTTGCCGCTTTTGCAGACGGTGTTACCTGTATACCCATTTGCTCAAACTCGTACAATTTATCTGTACGAATACTCTCTACTTCTGGAACGATGATATCCGGTGCGTGTTTCTTCACCGCCGCCTCGAGCGCATCTCCGTCCAACATGGAAAACACTTCGAAATGATCCGCCACCTGCATGGCCGGAGCACCTTCATAGGCATCACATGCCACCACTGTACAACCCAATCGTTGCAGAGCGATGACTACTTCTTTACCCAATTCCCCAGATCCTAGTAAGAGTACTTTTTGCATAGTTTTTGCGTTTAAGGCTAAGGTATTGAGTAATTTTGTCTTCATGAGAAGATTCATCCTACTGGTTTTCACACTCTTTTACACCGTGGTTTCCACCGGTGCAGTAGGATTATTGCATTTCTGTCAGCATGAGAGTTCTGTGCACCTCGGCATTACACACGAGGATCATCATACCGTTAACGCGGAACCTTCCTGCTGCCATACTGAAACCAGCTCATGTGGCACAGAGACAGAAAAAAGTGAAGAAGATTGCTGCGAAACGACCTACACCTCTCTAGACCTGATGGTCAAAAGCAGTGAGGTAAGCGTTGCACTGCCTTTTATCACACCTGAAATTGTTCAATACACAGAGCGTCAACATATAGACGGTCCTATCTTGAACACTACTCGTGTGGTGCAATCGACAGGACCACCACTCTATATCGCTCTTCATAGATTGACATTGTACGCGTGATTTCAGGATTGTCCTTTGCAACATCCTTAATTCACAAAAAATCAAGTACAATGAAATCACTATTTATATCTATCGCGCTTTGTAGCGCAATGGCTCTCGGGGCACAAAGTAAATTCACTGAAACCACCATTGAAGTCGACGGACTTTGTGGCATGTGTGAGGAGCGCATCGAAAATGCAGCCTACTTGCCAGGAGTTAAAAAAGCAGATTGGGACCGTGAAACGCACCAATTGTTTTTAGCATTCCGCAACGACAAAATTTCCGAAGAGGAAATCATCGCATCCATCAACGAAGCGGGTCATGATGTTAAAGATCATTTGGCCACTGATGAGCAATATGCGAACATCCACGGATGCTGTAGATACAGAGATCCGGAAATGCGCAAGCAACACGGTTTAGACGATCCACTCTGCAAGCCAGGTGAAACACACGAGGAACACCACGCACATGGTGGCAAGCATAAGCACTAAGCGATGACCTTTCGTTATTTAAGGGTGTTGATCGGCCTACTTTCCGTAGGGTCGATGAGCGCTCAAGTCGCGGATACGTCCTCGATAGAACTATTCGAAACCCTCGAAGAGGTTGCCATTGACCGTGACCCGGGAGTTTCTATTTCTAAGAAAGCCATTCTTAGCCAAGAACTCATCTCGGAAGTAGAGTTACGCAAAGCAGCTTGTTGTGACCTCAGCGAAAGCTTTGAGACCAACGCTTCTATTTCAGCCTCTTTTACCGATGCCGTAACCGGTACTCGGCAAATCAGGCTCCTTGGACTGGAAGGCCCTTATGCGCTCTATACCCGAGGTAACCTACAAACCATGGGTGGATTGTCGTCGGTATTAGGTCTGGCCCTTATTCCTGGCGCTTGGATCCAAAGTATTCAGTTGACCAAAGGTCCAGGTAGTGTGGTTAATGGAGCAGGTGCGATGAGTGGTCAAATCAACTATGAGTTGAGACCGAGCTTCACCAAAGAGAAAGCCCACTTCAATTTATTTGCTGGCCCCGGTCGCTTTGAGCAAAATGCCATCTATACTTGGAAGCAAAATGAGCGATGGTCTTCGAATGTGATGGTGCACGGCCGCCAGCAATTATTCCGCTGGGACGGCAACAATGACGGGTATTTAGATTCGCCTTTGTCGCAGCATATTTTCGTTCAAAATGCTTGGAAGCACAGCGGTAAGTTTAGCGAGGCCCAATTTGGCCTTAAAGCGAGCGCCATCAAGAACATTGGGGGAAGCACCTTGTACGGATACCCTACCCTAGTTCCGATCTGGTCGCATGAACTACAAACCGAACGCTATGAGCTGTGGGCGAAACGAGGTTATTTCCTTGATGGCGGTATCAACCGTAGTATTGGGACACAGCTAAGTGCAGTATACCAAGATTTGGACAGTTACTTCGGCAACCGTCTCTTTACCGGAAAAGAGCAGCGTCTGTACGGAAACTTGATCTTCCAAGACAATATCTTCGATACACGTCACACATTGAAGGGAGGATTGGATTTCAATAGTTTCTCAATCTCCCAAGATATGTGGGAAAAGGACGGTAGCTATGATGGATTATGTACTGGTGTTTATGGCGAGTACAGCTATGTTAACTCACCTGATGGAGAAGGATTCAGTATGATTCTGGGGCAACGCATTGATGTCCTTAGGCACTATCTTCCTTTCTATGTTCCCAGATTACATTTGAAATATAACTCTGGTCCTTGGGCATTTCGTGGGCAGGCAAGTAGGTCGTGGAGAATTGCAACCTTAGGGTCTGAGTATTTAGGTTATATGGCGAATAATCGTACGGCAGAATTTCTAGGTTATAGTCTCGGCCCGATTTACCCACCTATTGAAAGATCGAATACGTATGGCATCGGAGTAAATTGGACCAAGGATGTCCTGTTCAAAGAAATGCAATGGAATGCTGACATTTTCTATACCCAATTTGCGAACAAAGTAGTCTTTGATTTTGACGGCAGTACGGATACTTTACTGATAGGATCACCCGGTGGTTCTTATCAGAATGTACAAGAGCGTATTCTTTACAGCCCTTACTCCATTTCTGCGCAGGTAGGCGGACAGTACGAGCTATTCCATAGAACAATGATAAGGGTATCGTATCGTTATCAGGATGTAAAACAGCGTGACCTTACAGCTTTTTATGCATCTGGAGCTATCGAGGACTATTTTAAGTTAGAAGAAGTCATTCTCAACGTGCCTCACCTGGTTTATGTTGGAGCCAGCTACTCAGGTAGAAAAGGAATGGGCATTGAGATCAATGCCACATTCAACAGCTCGCAACGACTGCCGGATGTTGGATACGAAAATCGCAGCCCGGCTTTCACCATGCTCAACGGTCAGATTAGCAAGGACAGCCCGGCTTTCGGACAGATTTACGTGGGGATTCAAAATGCATTAAACGTTCGCCAATTAAACCCTGTCGTAGGCGGCGACTTGCCGTTTGACGGGCGATTCGATGCCTCCGTAGTTTGGGGGCCCATTATGGGTCGTCAGATATACGCTGGCTGGCGGTACGACTTGAAATTCCAAGAATAAAAAAAGGCGCCCTGCGGGCGCCTTTTTTTTATGGAGTCTAAAATTTTGCGCTACGCGCTATTTCGAGAGGCATTGATGTTTCCATAGAGGGAACGCACTACCATCTTCTCATACTTCGCACGCACCTCATCACTGAGGTTCTGCTCGCGCAAGGTGATCAAGGCATATTGCTGAATGACCAGCAGTGGAAGCACAATATTCTCGCGCAAGGCGATGGAGGCCTTAATGCCAGGGTTATTGCTCAATAATTCCGGCTGTCCGCTGACCTTCAATACAAACTTCTCTGTGCGCTCGAACTCATCGTTGAGCACTCCCCAGAAGGCACCAAACTTGGCATCGTCTGCCATATATGAAGTCAATGGGAAGAAGGTCTTACACATACTCTGCATCGAGTTTTCAATGAGGGTACGGAAGAACTTGGACTTGCGGTAAAGGCTTTGCACTTCATGTAACCTGCCCGCTTCACTCAAATCTTGGAAGGCCTTACCCAGACCATAGAATCCCGGAATGTTCATCTTCAGCTGTGACCAAGCCCCCACAAACGGAATGGCTCTGAGGTCGTCCAGCTCAAGCTTCTTGGCCTTGCCACGCTTCGACGGGCGTGAACCGATGTTCGCCATACCGTAGTACTTGAGTGGGCTCATCTCCTCCAAGAACTCAGTGAAGAGCGGGTGCTCCTTGAGTTCGGTATAGTATTTCAAGCTGATATCGCTCAATTCTTCGAGTAGCTGACGCTCCTGCGGCTCCAATGTTTTGGTTTGATCGGTCAACAAGATGTTTTCCAAACCAGCCGTGATGAGCTGCTCCATATTGAACTGCGCACTCTCCGGCGTACCGAAGTTGCTCGAGATCGTTTGGCCTTGTACGGTCAATTGGATTTCTGACGATGCAATCTGCGAGCCCAAGGACGCATAGAAGTTGTGGGTATTACCACCACCACGTGCTGGCGGTCCGCCTCGACCGTCAAAGAAGAGCACATCGATATCGTGCTGCTTTGAAATACGCGTGAGGTTTTCTTTCGCACGGTAAATGTTCCAGTTGGCACTCATGTATCCACCGTCTTTAGTTCCATCTGAGAACCCGAGCATGATGGTTTGTTTGTTGCCGCGTTGGGTGAGGTGCGCGCGGTAATTGGCTTCAGAATACAAGGTATTCATCGAAGCACCTGCACCGACCAAATCGTCGATGGTTTCAAAGAGCGGCACAATGTCCACCGTGATCTTTTCGTCCCCGAAGGCAGTCCATCGCGCCAAGGCGAACACGCGCGCCACATCCATGGCACCACGACAGTTCGAGATGATATAACGGTGGGCCCCTTTAGGACCATTTTTGGCTTGTATTTCGCGAATCACGCGGAAGCTCTGCAAGGTATCATCAATGCGGTCGTCCCCGGTAAGGGTGCCGTCCCAAGCTGCTTGCAGTGCAAACAACTCGCCAGGAGTTTCTGGTACCGATACCCCCAATTGCTCAGCCAAGGCATCAAAGGCTCGCTTGATCTCGCGGCTATCTTGACGGATATCAATGCTCGCAAAATGCGATCCGAAAAGTGCCACTCTATCCAAGAGTTCTTCTACGAGCTCCACGAAGATGCCATCGTGCTGTTCGTGCAAATCCGAAAGTACCTTGTGCAAGGCACTGCGGAACTTCACGAAATCCCATTCCTCTTGGTGGCGGATACACTTCAAGACCATCTTTTCGATGTCCATGAGCTCCTCGTACACCCCTGAGAATGAAATACGGCGGCGCAACCTGCGCAAATCTTGGTAATAGCATTGCAACAAGACATCGCGCAGTCGGCCCGCCACTTGCAAGGTCGTATCCACGCTCACAAACGGGTTGCCGTCGCGATCACCACCCGGCCAGAACCCGAGGTTGATCAAGTTCAACGTCCCGTCCCAATTCGGTAATGAGCGGCGCATCTCAGCCGTAATATCTCCGGCACTCTGGTAGAACACGTTCTGTAAATACCAGATAAGGTTGATGGCCTCGTCATACGGGGTTGGCTTTGTCTTTTGGAAGAACGGAGTTTTCCCGAGCTGCTTCAAGTACATGCGAATGGCCGTTAGGTCATTCGCTTGAATGGCATCGGTAAGGTCCGTGATAATGGCCAGTACGCGGCCCGGGTAAAACTGGGTCGGGTGAGCGGTCAGCACCGGACGGATTGAGAATGCCTGCAGGCGATTCATCAGCTCATTCAGGTTTCCTGCTCGCTCCATGCGAATCATAAACTCGCTCAAGGAGCCCTTTCCACCGAGGTTGTTCAGCTTGCTGTAGGCAGCGTCCTCTAGGGCATCCACCAACACGACTTGGCGCTCAATGTATTGAATGACCTTGAACAAGAAGTCCATTTGCTCCTGCTCGTTCTCACCGTCCTTGTATTCGTCAAAGAACTGCTCGATGATCTCCTTGGGACTGTGTCCCTCGGCCAATCTATTCAGACAATATTCGTTCAGTACAGGAATGAAAATCCCCGTATTCTTGATGCCGTCGAGTGGAAGCGTCAAGAAGAGCGAATTGTACAATTGAAATTTCAGTCCAACATGACTCTCGTAGTTGGCTGCACCTGGAAGTAGGTTTTCGTTGTGCTCCATAATTTAAGGCAAGCTTTTTCCGGTTGATGCCTGGTAAATTGAATACCACTGCTGTCGGTCCAATTGTAGGTTCAAAGCTTCTTTTACTTCTGTGAGGCGTTCCATTTTCGTCGTCCCCGTTACCGGCAAAATGCCAGAAGGGTGCTGCAACAACCACGCGATGGCCAAGACCTGGGGACTGACCCCAAATTCTGCCGCCATGGCCGTTAAGGTTTTCATAAGTTCTTCAGGCAATGCGCCGCCGCCTAGGGGCGACCAAGCCATAGGGATGATATTATCCATCATGCACTGATCCAAGCGACCGTCATCAAAGGCACTGACCTCTTTGACCGATACTTCGATCTGATGTACGCCCACTGGCACGGTGGTTTGCAACAGCTTCACCTGTGAAGGAGTGAAATTGCTGACCCCAAAGCTGCGTACCTTGCCGCTCTGGTAGAGCAGCTCAAAGGCCTCGCCGATCTCATCGGGATCCATCAATACATCGGGACGGTGCAACAGCAAAACGTCTATGTAATCCGTGTGCAGGTTGGTCAAGCTGTCGTCCACACTTTTAAGGATGTGCGCCTTGGTGAAATCATAGGCCTTCACGTAATGATCTGGCTTTTGATCGCACACTCTTATGATGCCACATTTTGTGACCAATTCCATTTGAGAGCGCCACTCCGGGTGCAGCTTCAATGCCGCCCCAAATTCCGCTTCAGTAGTATGGTCACCATAAATATCTGCATGGTCAAAGGTGGTAAACCCTAATTCCATCGAGTGGGCAATAATGGCCTCGTATTCCGCTGTAGTGAATTTGGCATCCCAAAGTCCCCAGCGCATAGTGCCGACCACGATATCGCTCATCCAAGGTGTGCTGTACATATGCGTATTCGTTGAAGGTGCAACTTAGTGAATTCTGTCCGATTATGGCAGCCGAATCCGCTTGATCCATCGGCCGTCTTTGTAGATGGATTTCACCCGCCTGCCGTCCCACATACTTTCCACCCCTACACCGTCGGGATGGTCGGCGCTGAGCCAGTAGACCTTGTGAGGCCCCGCCCCTGGCAAGAACACGTTGGTGTCGCCCGGGAGGACGTTTGGCGGAACGAAGAACCACCCTTTGTCGCCGCTGCTGGTTAACCACCCCTCGCCCACAATTCTCAAGGGGTAGTATGAGCGCAAAGGAAAGCAGCCGGACAAGAGGAAATTCGATGATTTTTCGAGGACAATGTGCGGGTCGCGCAGCGACCCGTAGAAGATTTGATCGCAAAAAGGCATCAAATTCATACTCCCACCGAGGCTATCGATGTGCAGTTGTACTTGGAAACTCTGTGCGCCGTGACCTATGGTTCGAAAATCGAAGGAGGTAGTGTCGGCGGGGAGTGCAGTAAGGAATTGGACCCTAAGCACATAGCTCAGGCAAAGAAGGACACGCCAAATTCGTGCTCCAAAAAGGAAGTTTTTCATGGCAATTAAAGATTAAGGGTGAAAACTGGTTCTTAATAAGTTAGCCTATCGCAATAAAAGAGCCTACTTTTGCCGCAAATTTTTTCAGCACATGAATTTGCGCAACATCGCCATCATCGCCCACGTTGACCACGGTAAAACCACCTTGGTAGACAACATGCTTCACACTGCGAAGCTTTTCCGTGATAATCAACAAGTGGACGACCTCCTGTTGGACAACAACGACCTCGAGCGTGAGCGCGGGATCACCATCCTTTCCAAGAATGTCAGCATTCAATGGAAAAATACCAAGATCAACATCATCGATACCCCGGGCCACAGCGACTTTGGGGGCGAGGTAGAACGTGTATTGAACATGGCCGACGGGGTAATCCTGTTGGTGGACGCCTTCGAAGGCCCTATGCCGCAAACGCGTTTCGTATTGCAGAAGGCTTTGGCTTTGGGCAAGACACCAGTGGTGGTCATCAATAAAGTAGATAAGCCGAACTGTACGCCGGATTTGGTCCATGACCAAGTCTTTGAACTCTTCTTCAACCTCGATGCTACAGAAGAGCAGCTCGATTTTACCACCGTTTACGGATCGGGTAAGGAGAAGTGGATGGGTCCAGATTGGAAAACGCCAACAGACGACATCACCTACCTGCTTGACACCATTGTAGAGACCATTCCTGCCCCAGAGGTGAGCGAAGGTACTTTGCAAATGCAGATCACCTCATTGGACTTCAGCTCCTTTACGGGTCGTATTGCCGTAGGTCGTGTAACGCGTGGGACCATTCGCGAGAACATGCCGGTGAGCTTGTGCCAACGCGATGGCACCGTCAAGAAAGCGCGCATCAAGGAATTAATGACTTTCGAAGGTTTGGGCAAAAGCAAAACCAACGAAGCACATGCAGGAGAGATCGTTGCTGTAAACGGTATTGAAGGATTCGAAATTGGCGATACCATCGCGGATGCCGAAAACCCTGAGGCATTACCGCACATGGAAATTGATAAGCCAACCATGAGCATGTTGTTCTCGATTAACAACTCGCCGTTTTTCGGAAAAGAAGGTAAGCACGTAACCTCACAGAAGATTCGTGAGCGTTTGATGCAAGAGATCGAAAAGAACTTGGCCTTGAAAGTTGATGAGACGGGTTCTGCGGACCAATTCATTGTTCACGGCCGTGGTATCCTACACCTCGGTATCCTTATCGAAACCATGCGTCGCGAAGGCTACGAATTGCAATTAGGTATGCCCCAAGTGATCTACAAAGACATCGATGGCGTGAGACACGAGCCTATCGAAGAACTCACGGTGGACTGTCCAGGTGATACCTCAGGTAAAGTCATCGAACTGGTAACCCGTCGCAAAGGTGAACTCCTCGTGATGGAACCAAAGAGCGATTTGACCCGATTGGAATTTGAAATCCCTTCGCGCGGTTTGATGGGCTTGCGTAACAACGTACTCACAGCCACCTCAGGTGAGGCCATCATGGCGCACCGATTGAAAGAATACCAGCCGTACAAAGGCGATATGGAACGTCGTATTTCCGGTGTACTTATTGCCAAGGAAGCTGGTAAAGCCAGCGCATACTCAATGGACAAACTCCAAGACCGCGGTAAATTCTTCATCGAACCAGGTGATGAAATCTACGGTGGCCAAGTCATCGGTGAGCAAAATAAACCTGGCGATTTGGTCGTGAACCCTTGTGTGGCCAAGCAGCTCAACAACATGCGTGCCGCCGGTAAGGACGACAATACCGCGCTAGCCACCCCTATTAAATTCAGCTTGGAAGAAGCCATGGAATACATTGGCCCAGATGAATACGTAGAGGTAACCCCAGAGAGCATTCGTTTGAGAAAGATTATGTTGAACGAGCACGATCGCAAACGGGCACAAAAGTAAGGGTCCACTCGTTCTAGGCTTCGGGCCTAGTAACAGACCACCCACTCCAATGCCCTGCAGAGGAACTTCGTGTTCCCTCACTTTTGAGATTGGGAAGCATTGGCACACTCGTTCTAGGCTTCGGGCCTAGCAACAGATACCATAAAAAAGCCCCGCTGCGCGGGGCTTTTTCTTTATTCTATATTCATGAGTAATTCCAGGATGGACTTGGCCGCCTTGGCAATGGGCGTTCCCGGTCCGAAGATGCCGGCTACTCCTCGCTCGTACAAGAAATCGTAATCCTGCCCCGGGATGACCCCACCGACGATCACCATGATATCTTCTCTGCCTAGCGCCTTGAGTTCGTCCATGACTGCGGGGACAAGTGCCTTATGGCCTGCGGCCAATGAACTGATCCCTAAAATGTGCACATCGTTCTCTATGGCCTGCCTGGCAGCTTCTTTAGGAGTCTGGAACAGCGGACCCATATCGACATCGAAACCGAGATCGGCGAATGAAGTAGCCACTACCTTGGCGCCGCGGTCGTGTCCGTCTTGCCCCATTTTAGCCACCATGATACGTGGTCGACGACCGAATTTCTTTGCAAACGCATCGGACGCAGTTCGAGCCGCTTCAAAATCTTCGTTTTTCTTCATTTCGTTCGAGTATACACCGCTGATGGTCTGTGTTTTCGCCACATAACGACCCCAGTGCTGCTCTAAAGCTAGGGAAATTTCACCAAGTGTTGCACGAACTTTAGCAGCTTCCACCGCCATGGCCAGCAAGTTTCCTTGGCCGCTTTTCGCACATTGGCTCAGAGCGTCGAGGGCCGCTGCTACGGCTTGGTCGTCGCGATTTTTCTTGAGGGCTTGAAGTCCCTCTAGCTGCTGCTTCAACACTTCTGCACCTTGTACCTCGAGAATATCTATTTCCGTGGATTGCTCGGTTTTGAATGCATTTACCCCAACAATAATATCGGCCCCGCTATCTATGCGTGCTTGTTTTTTCGCGGCAGCTTCTTCGATGCGAAGTTTGGGAATACCAGCCTCTATGGCCTTGGTCATGCCGCCAAGCTCTGCTACCTCAGCCATAAGAGCTTCGGCGCGATAGATGAGGTCCGCAGTGAGCTTTTCCACGTAGTAGGAGCCGCCCCATGGATCGGCAGTGTAGGTAATATCGGTTTCCAATTGCAAGTGCAACTGAGTATTGCGGGCAATACGTGCGGAGAAATCCGTCGGCAACGCAATGGCCTCATCTAGGGAATTAGTGTGTAGGCTTTGGGTTCCACCCATGGTGGCCGCCATCGCTTCCATGGCCGTGCGCGTCACATTGTTGAACGGATCTTGCTCGGTTAGGGACCAACCCGAGGTTTGGCTGTGCGTACGCAGCGCCAATGATTTTGGGTTTTCAGCTCCTAAGGCCTCCATGTGCTTGGACCAGAGGTAACGAGCAGCACGCATCTTGGCAATCTCCATAAAAGGATTCATGCCAATGCCCCAGAAGAAGCTCAGGCGCGGCGCGAAAGCATCGATATCCAGGCCCGCCGCCATGCCCGTTTTTACATATTCCAGCCCATCACAAAGGGTATAGGCCATCTCGATATCGGCGGTTGCGCCGGCCTCCTGCATGTGATATCCTGAGATGGAAATGCTATTGAATTTCGGCATGTGTTCGCTCGTGTATGCGGAGATGTCCGAGATGATGCGCATGCTCTGTGTAGGCGGGTAGATATAGGTGTTGCGCACCATAAATTCTTTGAGAATGTCGTTTTGAATGGTCCCACTTAATTGGGCCAATTCCACCCCCTGCTCCATCGCCGCCACAATGTAAAACGCCATAATGGGCAAAACCGCACCGTTCATGGTCATCGACACGGACATTTGGTCCAATGGGATGCCGTTGAACAGCACCTTCATATCCTCTACAGAATCGATGGCAACGCCGGCTTTCCCTACGTCCCCTTGTACGCGCTCGTGGTCACTGTCGTAACCGCGGTGTGTGGCAAGGTCGAAGGCTACGGACAATCCTTTTTGACCGGCAGCCAAGTTTCTGCGGTAAAACGCATTGGATTCGGTCGCCGTAGAGAAGCCCGCATATTGACGTATGGTCCAAGGGCGTCCCACATACATGGTACTGTAGGGTCCACGTACATAAGGCGGGGTCCCCGGAAGGGTTCCCAAATGTTTTGCATCCTTCAAATCCTGCGGGCCATATTCCGGCTGCACGGCAATTTGTTCTGGGGTCATCCAAGATTTGCGATCAGTCATGACTTACGATTTTGAAGAATGTTGAATGCGCTCGAACTCTGCTGCGGCGGCCCAGCGAACGGGTTGCAACGGCTCAAATTCCGCTTCTTGGTATTTGGCTTGGTGTTCCGCTCTGGTTTGGGGCGCACGGGCAACATAGCCCTCAGGGAGTGTTTCTTCTTCTAACCCATATAAGTTCACGCCTAAGACCTCACTAGGCTGTGCGGCAGCGACCTCATCGGCGATGCGATCTTGAATGGTGCCGCTTTGTAGCGCTTCAATGATGCCGCCCTGTTGACGGATGTCCTGCAAGTACTGCCAAGCGCTCTCGACAAATTCGGCCGTTTTCTGCTCGATAAAATAGGAACCGGCAGCAGGATCGCTGACTTGGTCCAAATGACTTTCGTAGGCAAGCATAAAATGCTGGTTCAACGCCAAGCGTTCACCCTCCGCATCTGCCCAGGCAACGACGCTGTTGTAAGGACGCAATTGTACTTGATCCGCACCCCCGACGATGGCACCAAAACCACCAGAGGTGGCGCGCAAGAGGTTCGAATGCAGGTCGAACGCCGTTTGGTGGGTCGTCGCCGTTTCGCTGTAAATGGTCAGCGGCACGTGTGGCAGGTCGTACTCTTCGAGTAGTTTTTTCCAAAGCACTCTGGCACCTCGAATCTTGGCCATTTCCTCGAAGGGGTGAGTCCCGGCGTTCAAGGCCAACCAATATTGGGTATAACCCACACTGCCGAAGTTGTCGAGGTAGAAGTCCAAATGAGCGGCCGCCAGTCCAAGCTGGGTTGCCACGGAGGCACCACAACTTCCATAGAAATTAGCATTGCAGCACATGAACTTGAATTGGGGTGGGGTCAAGCGACTGAGCTCCCCTAGTTCATACATTTTCTCTTCGTGCCAGCAGCCTGTGCGTGCGGCGATTTCGACGGGATCAATGTTGATATAGCCTTGGAGTTTATCCACCGGCAGGATTTCCCCGTGCGCGTGGTGCAACAGCGCCTCCATCACTGCAGGTCCACTACCTTCCACGACTAATCCTAGATTGATGTAGGGCAGTTGAATGTCTCTGATAATACGGGGCAAGTAATGCTCTTCAGTGAGGTAGAACAGCAATCCACTGGCCCCCTGCTTTAGGCGCTCGAGGGCCCAATCATTGGCTTGAAACTCACGGTCTACGAGGTGCTCTTGCACCATGGTCCACCAAGGTTCTTCCCGAAATCCGGGTTGTTGTGGTGGTCCTTCAGTATATAGCGGTTGAACGGGCGTCCCGTCCGGATAGGTTATGTGGGTGGATTTACTCATCCTTCTCCGTTTCGTATTCTATGATGGTGATGGTTTCTCCTTCTTTGTGCATGCCAAAGTTCTCTCTGGCGTAGCGTTCAAAGGCTTCTGGATTCGTTTCTAACTGGTGCAGCAACTCGCGCTCTTCCGCCAACGTTTCTTCGTAGAATTCGATGTCGTTTTCGAGGTTTTCTATTTGCTGGTCCAATTCCGCGTGAATGAAATAGTTGTTCGCATCGAGAAAGATCATCCAAATCACAAAGCCCAAACCCGTCAACGCGTATTTGTTGGTGAGCCACTTCAATGCTGGATATTTCTCGAATAATTTCATCCCTTCAATTTACTAATGGTTTTTGGGTCGGCAAGACCTTAATCTACATTCTCTGCTAACGAGGTATCGCTGCCCAATACATCTTGCAATCGGATTAACTCTGCGTACGCACCGTCTAGCTTCATCAATTCATCATGGGTACCGCGCTCAATACCTTGCCCCTGCTCCATTACAAGGATTTGATGAGCCTTGCGGATGGTGCTCAATCGGTGTGCAATCACTACCGAGGTGCGGCCCTGCATTAATCGGTCCAGTGCCTCTTGCACCAATCGCTCACTTTCACTGTCCAATGCGCTGGTCGCTTCGTCTAGGATGAGCAATTGCGGGTCCTTCAACAGGGC
>Ga0181601_10003149_pt1 | contig 14004 bp, 14 predicted proteins | sample 041ome_8_FD_133020 | JGI IMG/M metagenome (GOLD analysis project Ga0181601, IMG submission 133020) | Coastal salt marsh microbial communities from the Groves Creek Marsh, Skidaway Island, Georgia - 041407BS metaG (megahit assembly) | ecosystem: Environmental > Aquatic > Marine > Intertidal zone...
CCCTGGACCAATGTAAGTAATGTAATGACTTTGGATTATTCGGTAGCTGTAGAACAGCCAACTATTGTAAACGTTCAAAATGGATTAAAGTTAAATAGCGACTGGGTAACTAAGGCAGAGTTATTAAAATATAAAGATTTGTTTTCTTCTCCCGATGTTAAATTAGATTTAGGAACTGCTCAGGGTTATGCTTCGGTAAAGGTAACTAATGGAACTTATGTCTCTAAGAATAACGATAAGCTAAGAAACTTAACTTTTGATTTATTATTTACTCACGCTAACCAAAGACAAAAAGGATAATGAACGATATAAAGATTTTATTATATACACAAGAAGTACCAGCGGTTGAATACGATGTAAGTTATATTGATGAAATTCCAATTAGCTTTAACTTTTTAATATCGGATATACGTAATCCCGATAAAAAGAATGCAAGTTTTTCAAAGACAATAACATTCCCCGGAACTAAGGATATTAATAAATTCTTTGAGTTAATTTGGAAGTCAAACATAAGTTTAAATTATTTCAATCCTAATAAAAAGTGCGACATATATTATTATGTTAATTCGGTACTTCAGTTTAAAGGAGATTTACAATTAATTAAAATTAACGTTGATGATTCAACTGGTGAGGTGGTTTACGAATGTAGCTGTAAAGGAACTATCGGAAATGTATTTACAAAGATAGCAGATAAGTTATTATCGAATCCCGAAGATACATCGTTTACTAATTGTTTAAATTTTAGTACTTATAATCACAATTTAACTTTTAACAACGTAACTAATAGCTGGGCCACATCAATACAAGTAGCTGGCTCTTCTGTTTCATTTGCTTTGGGTAATGGTTATGTTTATCCTTTAATAGATTATGGTAATCAAGTAATGCCAAGTTCGGGTAATACGTTACCAGTAGCTGAAAGGGATTTTGAGATTAAATACTTTAGACCTGCATTATATAAGAAAACAATTTTAGATAAAATATTCTCCGATGCTGGTTATACTTATACATCTACATTTTTTAATTCAGCTTTTTACAAAAGGCAAATAATTCCAACAAGTGGCGATAAGTTTGAAAAAACAGCTCAACAATTAATAGACAATCAATTCTATGTAGGTAGATCAAGTAATTTTAATGTTGGACCTAATAATGCAGCTTATGTTCCAAGTTCAGGTGGTTGGAATCAATTCACACCAACAACAAATACTATTTTATTTAATGCTACATCTTCGCCTTACAATAATGCAGCTGGTAAGTATAGTTCTGCAACTGGTAAATTTACAAATACTTATGCTGCTTTTAAATATGTTAATTATAATATAGAAGCGGTTATAAATTTAGATTTAGATTTAATATATACTGGTGCGGGTTCGCCAACTTATGTATCTTTTTTAGGTAATAATAGAAAAATATTTTATAATATAAAAGTTAATAACGTTGTTGTTGCTTATGAAGAATTTGTATTTAATCCATTTGTTGCTTTTGATCCTAATGCTTTTTATCCTTTAAGTATCGGAAATATAGAACGTAAAATATCTTTACCAGCATTTGCTTTATATGGCGGTTTAGATGTTAAAGTTGATATTGGTTGGAATTTAGAATTTGCTTTTTTTGATGTTGGTCCTTTATATAATCCTATTGCAGCAAGTTCAGCTCAAGTAACAGCAAAGGTTAAAAGTGCAAAAACATTTTTCTCAGGTAATTATGTAAATACAAATATTGATGAAGATGATTTAGTTGATTTGAATAAAGTGTTACCGATTAATATTAAACAAATAGACTGGTTAATGTCAGAGTTTAAATTGCATAATCTTTACATGGTGCAAGATAAAACAAATGAATATAATTATTTTATTGAAGATAGGGAGAATTTTTATAGTGGCTCAATAGACTGGTCTGATAAGCGTGATTACTCAATGAAGCGTGAAGTATTACCAATAGGCGAATTAGATTTTTTACGATATGAATTAGAGTATAAAGAGGATGCCGATTATTGGAATGACAAATATCAAAAGGATTATAAAGAAAGTTTTGGTAAACATATTGAATATGTCGATAATGATTTTATTAATCAAACAAAAGATGTAAGTGTAATTTATTCGGGAACTCCATTAAAAGGTAACTATAAAAATGGATTAGTAATACCAAGTATTTATAAAGTTGAATCGGGAGCAGTTAGTCCAATACAATCAAATATACGATCTCTTTATTATGGAGGTTTAATTTCTTTGAGTTATGGCAGTTGGAATCTATGGAGGTCAAATGGTAACACAGTAACAACTTATTCTACTTATCCATTTGCTGGCGATTGCGATAATCCTTATAACCCTACTTTAACATTAAATTGGGATACACCACACGAAGTTTATTATACTTATCCGCAAGCGACTTATACTAATAACAATTTATATAATAGGTTTTATTCTCGAATGATAAATCAATTAACTGATAAAAATTCAAAGATTGAAAGGCGGTATTATAATTTAAGTGCTTACGATATTAAGAACTTTGATTTTAGAAATGTAATTTTTGACGATGGGTATTATATAGTAAATGCCATTAAGGATTACAACTTTATGAAGCCACAATCAACAATGGTCGAATTATTAAAGTTAACTGATTACGCTGTATTCGTTCCTGATAACGATATTGATTTTAGTGGAGGTGATGGGGGCGGTGATGGCAAAACAATATTACAAATGCAAAATTTAAGTTCTGCAAGTGGAAGTAATATAAACTTTGGGTATAATAGTAATATAGTAGGGGGCGATAATAACTTTGTAGCTTCAGGGGCCAATAGCGTTACGCTAACGAACTCAAACAATGTAGTTATTGAATCATCAGTAAGTAATTTTACAGGCGTTAATTTAACAGCGAATAGCACAATAACAAGTGGAGGGATTAACTTATCGGATGCCATTACAATAGATAATTCAAGTGGAAGTTATTTAGCAAAAATTAATACAAGTCAAGTAGTAAAGAAGTCAATAACCATAACAGCGAATTATACCATTGATGGAACTTGTTCATTCTTTTGGGTAAATGCTACAGCTGGAAATATAAAGATAACAATAGACCCGACTTTATTTATTGATTACGAATTTACATTCTTTAGAACTGATGCAACTGCTAACTCAGTAAAGTTATACGGGGTGGCATCGGAAACATTAAACGGGGTGGCTTTACCACAAACAATAATAACAGGTCAATATTCAATAATAACAATTAAATCAAACACAACTAGCATTTTTATAATATAATTATGGCACAGGAAAAAATAGGTTTTGACATAACAGTCAATGGAGTAGAAAGAACAATAACATCTTTTAAGGATTTAAAAAAAGCAACAAAAGATTTAAGAGATGAACAACTTCTTATGTCAGCTAAGTTTGGTGATACATCTGAACAAGCAAAAAAAGCTGGTCAAAAATTAGCAGAGTTAAAAGATAAAGTTGAGGACTTAAACGATTCGACTAAAAGTTTAAAAGGTAGTGGAGTTGAGAAACTAACATCTTCATTTAGATTATTAGGTGAAGGTATTGGTACTTTTGATTTTGATAAAATTAAAACAGGATTTAAAGGAGTTGGTGCTGCAATGTCAGCCATACCAATATTCTTAATAATTGAAGGGTTAAAGTTATTATATGATAATTTTGATAAGATTACTGCAATGTTTGATACAACAACAGCATCAGAGAAAGCATTAGCAGAAGCAACCAAAGAAGTATCGGGTGAATTAGCAAAAGTCTTAGAGGGTGTTCAAAATGTAGAGAATGGGTTTGAAGCATTTCGTAAAGGCACAATATCAAGAGATGAAGCATTAAAAATATATAACGAAACATTAGGTTCGACTTTAGGAACTACAAATGATTTAGCTGTAGCAGAAAAGAATTTTATAGCAAATAAAGATTTGTATATTGAAGCACAACAAGCTAAAGCAACTGCAAATGTTTTGTTTGCAAAGTCAGCAGAGGCACAAGCTAAAGTATTAACAGGTGAAGCAGAAGAAACTTCATTTTGGCAAAAGGCAAAAGCATTTGGGTTACAACAATTAACTGGTGGTATTATTTCTTATTCTGCAAAATTAAAAGAATATAGTGCGGAAAATGTAAAGACTACAAAAAATGAAGCTGACGAATTAAAAAAATCAGGTAAACAACAATTAGATGAATATGAGAAAATTGCTAGTACTTTAAAAACAAATGGTGAGAAAGCTGGGTTAGTAACAAAACAAAGTGTAGTAACTAATAAAAAAGCTGCTGAAGATAAATTTGCAGATGAAAAAAGGTTATTAGCGGATATTGAGAAAGCAAAAGAGGAATCATATTTAAGGTCTTTAAAAAGTGATGAAGCTCGAGCAGTTGCAAAAGCACAATTTGATAATGATAAATTAATTGAAGATGTAAATAAAAGCAAAGCACATCAATCGGTAAAAGATGAATTGTTAAAACAGTTGGCAATTAAATTAGAAAGTGATTTATTAATAATACAAAAGGATTTTCAAGGTAAAAGAGATGCGCAAGAAAAAGCCGATCAAGTTAAAAAAAATGCAGATGATACAGCATTTAGAACCAAACAATTATCGGATGCGGATATAGATAATAAAAAGTGGGTTGCTAATTATTTATCAAATAAAGAATCTGCATATCAATTAGAATTAGAAGGGATAGAAAATAACGATTTACTTAAGCTACAAAAAGAACAGGAGCACCTTGATGAAGTTTATCAAATGAATATTGATACAGCTAAATTATTAGGAACTAATAAAATCGACTTAGATAATAAATATGAAAAGGATAAATTAGCACTTGAAAAAAGAATAGCAGCCGAAACTAAAAAAATAAAACAAGATGAAATAAAACAAGGTTTTGAGAATGTTAAAAATAGTTTAATTGCAGCTCAAGGATTATCAGATATATATTTTACTATCAAATCTGCAAAAGTTAAAAAAGGTAGTAAAGAAGAAGAAGATTTAGCTCGTAAACAATTCAACGTTCAGAAAGCATTTAACTTAGCAAAGGTTGGAATGGATGGGTATATGGCAATATCTAATATTATAGCAACAACTCCAAAAGCTGACTTTGGTATTTCAACGGGTATCTTATTAGCAGCTTCAGCAATTTCAACAGCAGCTAACTTAGCAAAGATAGGGGCGGCACAATTTGAGGGTGGAGCTAGTGCTCCAGCTACAAGTCCTGAATCGGCTGCAAGTATTCCATCAACAACAAGTCAAGCTCCAGCAATATATGGACCAGGTCAAGGGCAATCAACTACCTTTAGTGGTAATCAAAATAATAACTTTGCTCCTGTTAAAGCATACGTTGTAGAAACTGAAAACCGAAGCACTACAAATAGAGTAAACAAATTAGTATCGGAATCAACATACGGATAAATTTAAACATTATTAGATTATGGAATTACCAATAAAGAAAGCAATAATAGATGTCGAAGATTCAGAGATGGGTTTAAAGACAGTTAGTTTAGTAAGTGATCCAGCAATTCAAATAAATTGGATTAAGTTCAACAAACAATCTGAAATCAAATTAGCAATTCAAAACGAAGACAAGAGAATTATATTTACTCCGGTACTTATACCAAATCAATTAATATATAGAAATATAGCTGGTGAGGAATTTAACTTAATGTTCGATAAGGAAACGATTGAATTAGTAGAACAAAAATGGGTTAAAGATAATTTATCAAGTGCTGTAGATATTGAGCATTCAAGTAAATTAATAGAAGGGGTTACATTCTTTGAATCAGTATTATTAAATAATGAAAGATTTGCAACGGCTAAAGGGTTCGAAGGGTTGCCAGAGGGAACTTGGTTTTTAACTGGCAAGGTTGAAAGTGATGACGTATGGACAAAAATCAAGTCGGGTGAGGTTAATGGCGTTTCGATTGATGGGTTATTTAAAACAGCTGAAGTCAATAAAGTAACTATGTCAGACGAACAAATAATAAAAATAATAAACAATTTAAAAACTTTAAACATTATTTAATTATGGAAACAAATGTTATCTCAAAAATTAAAGACTTTATCATTACTAAATTAAGTGTTGATGAACGTGTGGCCTTAGAAGGTCTTAATCCAGTTGCTGCACCATCTACAATGCCAACTGACGAAAAAAAACCAAGTCCCGACCAAACTCCTGCAGTTAAAATGAAGGAAGCTAAAACAGTTGATGGTTTAGTATTTTCTTATGATGGCGAATTAGTTATCGGAACTGCAATCATGGATATTACAAGTGGCACACCTACTCCAGTAATGGATGGCGAATACACAATGGAAGATGGCAACATCGTAACAATTACAAGTGGAGTAGTAGCTGAGATAGCAAGTAAGGCAGAAGAAGCTCCTGAGTTACCTGAAGTAGTTGCTCCAGAATTAAAGATGCCCGATATGAAAACTCAAATGAGTAACATGCAAGTATCTTTAGAAAGTCAAATATCTAGTTTAAAAAAACAAGTTGTTTTACTTAACAAAGTAGTAAACGAAATTTTAAACACTCCAATACAAAATGAAACTAAGGTTTCTAAAAGTTGGGAAGAATTAAGTCCTTTAGAAAAATTTAGACTATCAAAATAATTAATTAATAATAATTTAAAACAAAATATAAAATGGCAATTTCAGCAACAATAGTAGATTTAAGAGGTGTAGCAGTACAACCGATAATCGAAGAAATTTTATTTGCAAATGATACTGTAAATAAGAACTTAGTAAGTTTAGCAACCGATATTAAAGCGGATACAATCTTTACTGAAAATGATAACACAGTAACAGCTCAAGCATTTGCAAGTGGTGCTCCTTCTTCATCAGGAACTTTTGGATTAGTTGATACTTTGATTACTCCAACTAAATTAATGTACTACCAAGAATTTGATCCTAATGCTTTGCGTTCATCACGTTTCAAAACGACTATGAAGCCAGGTGCATGGGAAATTGAATCAAGTGAATTTGGTTCTGTAGTATTAAAGTCTTATGGTAATTTAATTGCTGAAGATTTACAAAATAAGTTTTGGAATGGTGCAACAAGTGCTACTAGAACAGCGGTAGCTGCTTTAACTCCAGGAACTGGTCAAGGTTCAGTAGGTGCTGCAGAACAAACTTTAGTAGCATCAGGTTCAGCTTCATTGCTAGATGGTGTTGCAACTAGAATGATTTATAATGGTGGTGCTTTAGGAACTCGTGTTAAAGTTGCTGGTACTACTTTAGATTCAAGTAATATCGCTACTGAAATGGCAAAAGTTTACAATGCAATTCCCGCTCGTGTTTTATTTGGAGCTGTTAAACCTTTTATCTATTGTCCTTACAATGTAAAGCAATTTATAAACGTTTATAACATTACAGCTACTTATCGTGATTTATTTGCGGTAACTAATTTAGGTCAACCGACTGAAGCTTATTTTTACAATGGAGTTCAATTACAATTTGTTCCATTAGCAAGTAACGTTTTAATCGCAGCAAGACCAGATTATATTTATTGGTGTACTGATTTAACTTCTGATATCAATAAATTTGAAGTTAACAAAATTGCTTTCAACAGAGAAGATATGTTTGTAAAAAACATCATGACAATATTCGCTCACGTTGTGAATCAAGCAATGAATGTTCTTTACGTAGGATAAAAATTAATGGAGGGGCAACCCTCCTTATTATAAACAATTAAAATTATAAAAATATGGCGTGTATTTTAACAAGCGGCTACACATTTTTAGGGTGTAAAGCAGGAGCGGGTGGAATAAAGAATGTTTACATTACTGAATTTGAAAACAACTCAGGAACTGGTTATACTTTTACAGCAACTGCTGGATTAGTTACAGCTTACACTTTAGCTACAGGCAAGAAGTATCGTGTTTATTCTTTGGATAAAGAGATGGGAATGTTTACAAGTCCTGGTACTTATACTCCAGCTTCAGGAACTATTTCTTACGAACCACAAATCGATTTCACTATTAAAAAATTAACTACTGCAGTTATTCAAGAAATTCAATTAGTTGCTCAAAACGTTTTAACTATGATGGTTCAAGATGTTAACGGTGATTATTGGTTATTTGGTAAGGATCAAGGAATGGATTTATTAACTTGGAATCTTGAAAGTGGAACTGCAATTACTGATTTTAACGGGCAAAAACTTTCTTTTAAAGGTAAAGAGATAGCTCCAATTTACAAAGTAACAAGTTCTTTAATTGCTAACTTAATAGCTTAATAAGTAACTTTTTAAAGTTAAGCTCAGGCCCGTAAGCTTGAGCTTTTTTTTTAAATAACAATTTTGTATATTTAAACATTATTAAAGTAGTGATAACGATAAACAAAAATACTTCGAATACAGTTGTTTTAACACTTACTGAAAAATGTTTGTTGAATAATCCTTATTTTTTATTTGAGTTTAAAAACGTTTCAACAAATACAAAGCAATTTATTATTCCTATTGATAACAGTACGCAAAAGGATAGGTTTAATCAATTTACAATAGTAGAAACAACAACACCAACAATCCCTCAAATCAAGTTGACAGTAGGGGATTATGAATATACAATTTACGAACAAGCGAGTAGCTCGAACACAAACCCAGCGGGATTAAATGTAGTTGAGGTGGGTTATGCAACTTGTTATGATTTAACTACAGTTACCTTTGCTGAATACCAAGGTGGCACAACAACTAATAAAGTTTATAATGGCTAAAAAATTAGAAGTATATAATGACATAATTACTATTAAGATGGATGTTAACCAACTTCCTACTTATAAAATTGATACTGCTGGTGAGTTTGTTAAGTGGGGCAAAGACAATAACTTCCCAAAAGAATTATTAAATTCTTACAACAATCACCCTGAGCATGCTGCTATTGTAAAAGGTAAAGCACGTTATCTTAGCGGACTGAAAATAGTGCCAAGTCAAGATTTACCACAAGTTCAACAATTTTTAGCCAAGGCAAATAGGTTTGATAGTTGGTATGAATTAAGAAAAAAATGTGATTCCGATAAAGCAATTTATGGAGGTTTCGCATGTCAAGTAACTACAAATTTAATAGGGCAACCGATTGAGTTTTACCATTTAGATATGGGTAAGATAAGACTAAGTGCGGATAATTGCGGAGTTTGGTATTCAGAAGATTGGACTGCTAAAAGTTATCATTTAAAGAAAACTTACTTTCCATTTTACAAGGAAGGTTTTATAGGTGCCTCAATTTACTATTCTAAGGACTTTACACCGTCTTTAAATGAATTAGATGGACTTTACCCTTCACCCGATTATTCAAGCGTTCTATTGGACATTAATACCGATATTGAAATCAGTAACTTTTTTCATAGTTTAGTAAAGAATGGATTTAGTGCTGGTCATATTATAACTTTTTTTAGTGGTAAATTAACACCTGAAGTTAAAGAAGATATCAAAGAAAGATTTCAAGAGAAACATCAAGGTACTCAAAATGCTGGTAAGGTAGTATTAAGTTTTACTAATCCCGATGGCAAAGGAGCAGAAGTTGTAAATGTAACTCCAACAGGATTAGCGGACCAATACGAAGCGTTAAATAAACGTAACCAACAAAAGATAATAACAGGACATAACGTGCCGGGAGTGTTGTTTAAAATCAAAACTGAGGGTACTTTAGGAGATCGTAACGAATTAGATTTAGCACATGAATTATTTATTAACGAATATGCTAAGATTGAACAAGTAGCTTTTAATAAGTTTATTGATAAAATGTTTAAACTAAAAACTGGTTTAGATATTACATTTGAAGTAGAACAAGTTCAGCCAATAGGCAAAGAACTGCCATTAGAAAATCAAAATGTTATCAATGCTTTAAATGCTAGAGATCCTAATATTGTAACTAATTATATTATTGAAAAATACGGGTTAAAGATTGAAGCTGCAGAAATTGGTTTACCAAGTGCAACTGTAGTTCAAGAAGAAATACAAGTTAACGAACACTTAAAAAACTTAACAGGTAGACAAAGACAAAATCTTTTTAATATAGCCAACAAGTTAAAGAAAGGTGATTATACAGCGGACCAGGCATTAATAATGATTAAAACAGGATTTGGATTAAGTGATGCTGATGCTTTAACGTTCTTAGGAATAGCACAAGAAGAAATGAATAATGAGGTTGTAAAAGTTCAACAATCAAATGATAAAGAAAAAAGATTTATTGAATGGGCAACTGCTCGAGCAATACAAATAGATGACGAAGATGAAATTATAGATATTGAGTATGTAAACTTTAAGGATTCAAAGCAAGTTTTAAAATTCGAGTTAGCAAAACAAAAATTATACACAGCTAATAGATTTCAGTTATCGGAAACCGATTTAAGAAATGGAATATTAAACCAATTAAAAGGTAATCCATTTGCTAAGCCTGAAGAACTTGCTAAGGCATTAAATGTAGATAAAGATAAAGTTACAACTGTATTAGAATGGTTAGCTGCTAAAAAATTAATTGATACTTTAGGAGGTATATTTACACCAACTGAAAAAGGATTAGATAAAGATACTGCAGATTATGAGACTGAAATTTATACAGTTTATAGATACGATATAAGACCTGATGTAAGTGGAGATGAAATAATTGATACAACAAGAGATTTTTGCAGAAGAATGTACAAATTAACTTCAGGAACTGAATTAGTCGATGGCAAATTAAAAGCTAAAAGATTAACATATAATGAAATTGAGGATTACAGCAACGAATTTGGTTCTTCGGCCTGGGAATTTAGGGGAGGATTTTATAATAATGGAACTGAAACAACTCCTTGGTGCCGCCACATTTGGGTTGGTGAAACAAGAATAAAACGTAAAAAGAAATAAACATGGCAACACTTTGGATAGGTCAAGATTATTTAATTAGACATTCGGTTATTGATGATAATACCGAGTACGATAAGATAACACCAGTTATTGAATTGGTACAAGATAAATACATACTTCCTTTATTAGGAACTAGTTTATATAATACTATCGAAACTCACATCTTAGCTTATATAAATTCATCAACTACTATTCCTGCAGCTTACAAACTAATAATAGATAACTACATTTTAAAAATGATGGTTCACTACATAATGTATGAAAGCTCACCAACGTTTAAATTCCGATATGCTAATAAAGGCATAATGACAAATAGCAGTGATAATGGGCAACCAATACCTACTAATGACATGGAATATTTAATGAATATTTGGAAAACAAATGGCGAGATGTACGGCGATAGAATGATAAAATATTTAAACTATAATAACTCTACTTATCCTACTTATAACACAAATACAGGAGCGGATATATTCCCTGAGCGTAATGCTTATGATGTTGATATTTATTTAGGCACAAGAATTTTAGGTAAAAAAGATTATAGTAATATACAAGATAATAGAGATAATCCGGTATGGCAATAAGAAAAAAAACAAAGATTGAAATTAAAAAGTACATTAAAAAAAATAAGAAAAAAATAGATGCTTACATTAAACAAATTGGTAATTGCGATAGAAAGTTATGCCACTGCTCACAAGCAGATTAATAGCTGGTATTTTGGTGACCCTTGGGATCAATTAAATGGCGGGCAATCTATTCATTATCCTATGTTATTCGGTACTTTGCAACCTAATAGAATTAGTGGCACTAGTGATGTAACTGTAATTAGATTTTATATTTGTGATAAAAGCAAGAAGGGATTAAGAAATCAATTAGAGGTCTTATCAGACTGCAAACAAATTTGTTTAGATACTTTAATTTATTTTATGCAATATGATTTTAGCGAACTAATAAAAATAAATAGTGAGGTAACTTTAACTGATTTTGTAGATGCTTTTAATGATGAGGTTGCGGGGTGGTATTTTGATGTGGAATTTAGTGCAATATTTGAGTGGGATGCATGTAGTATTCCGATAACAAATCCAACAGTTTAATAATTAATAATTTAAAAATATAAATAAAATGGTAAGTAAAAGAACAATAACAAGACCCGCTAACACTACAGCTTATTCAATAGGCGATGTATTGTCAGGCGATGGAATAGTAATTCCGATAACAATAGATGCTGACTTGGGTAATTCAGTAATTTTAAACAGTTCAATAATAAGCTCTAATCCAGCTTCAACACCTTCATTGACTTTGAATTTTTATTCAAGTACATTTACAGTTGCTGCTGATAATGATGCTTTCGTTCCTACTTTTGCTAATCAACAAAACTTTTTAGGTAAAATAAAGCATACTAATTGGGCGGCAACAACTAACGAAAAAACATCGACTAATGATATTAGCAAGCCGATTTGTGTGGTACCTACTTTAAGTGCTGCTCATATTTTTTGTGTAGTAACTTTAGAAAGTACATATACACCAACAAGTGCGGAGCAAATTACAATCGTTTTAAACATAGTTCAATAATGGATATCAGTAAGTATAATAGTTTTTATTACCAAGGTTCGGCAGCAGTTTTTACTGTTGCTACAGGTGGAACTATAACTACCGATGGGGATTATAAAATACATACTTTTTTATCAAGTGATAATTTTGTAGTTACCACTTTGGGAACTGCTCCTAATAATGTAGTTGAATATTTAGTTGTTGCTGGTGGTGGTGGAGGTGGTGGTAATGATACGGGTTATGGATCGGGATGCGGTGGTGGAGGAGCTGGTGGTTTATTAACAAATACAGGTTTAACTATTTCTGTTCAAAGTTATGCGGTTGTTGTTGGTAGTGGTGGAACTGGTCTTTCAAATGGAAATAACACTTCATTTAATTCAATAATATCTACTGGTGGAGGTGCAGGTAAACTTCCTGGAAACTTAGCAAGTAGTGGAGGTTCAGGTGCTGGAGGTAGTTATATAATAGGATATATGACTGGTGGTCTTGGTGTTGTAGGACAAGGTAATAACGGTGGTCTTGGTGGAGTTAATGCTAATTATGGAACAGGTGGAGGTGGAGGAGCTGGTGCAGTTGGTGGAGACGCAACAGGAACTGGCACAGCAGGAGTAGCAGGTAATGGCGGTATTGGTTTGAGTAATTCAATAAGTGGAACGCCTACTTTTTATGCTGGTGGTGGTGGTGGTAGTTCTTATTATGGTTCTACTCCTGCAACAGGCGCTTCTGGTGGCGGTAATGGAGGACTTGGTAGTGCTGTTATTTTAGGAACTAATGGAACTGCAAATACAGGTGGTGGTAGTGGTGGAAATAAATATTTACAATCAGGATTAAGTGGTGGTTCGGGAATAGTAATAATAAAATATAAATACAAATAATGGCAAACTTTGCATTAATAAAAGATAGTATTGTAATAGCTGTAATAGTTATTGATAATAAAGTTATTACTAACAATGGAATTGAGGTTGAACAATTAGGAATTGATTTTATAGATTCTTTAAATATTAAAAGTATTTATGATTACGATTCGATAAAACAAACTTCTTATAATTCTAAGTTTAGAAATATTTATGCTGGAATAGGATTTACTTACGATAGTGTTAATGATGTTTTTATTTCGCCTAAGCCATACGAAGATTGGATTTTAGTAAACTATAAATGGGAAGCACCAATACCTTATCCTAGTGATAACAAAATGTATTCGTGGAATAATAATAAATGGAACTTAATTAATATATGACACAATTTGACATTCTTTTATGGCTTGTATCGGGGTTGATAGCCATCTTATCTTTCATCGGAGCATTAGGGGTTAATGCTTTGATGAAGATGAGCAAAGACCTAAACGACATTAAAACTATGGTAATGGTACAAGATGTTAAGCATGATAGTTTAGAACGCAGAGTTGAACAATTAGAACATAAGAAATGAAAAAATATACTATCGAAGAAATAAAAGCACAATATTTATTAAACAATTACAAATGGTTTAGTGATATTAATTTTGTTGGAATACGTTCAAATGCTGATTTGCCTAATGTATTCGATGACTTATTCGGAGTAATTAATAATAATAAAATAGAATGGTTTACTTGTACAACTAATCCTGGTGTTCATTGGTTAAAAAATTTATTAAATCCAAAAGG
>Ga0181601_10003151_pt1 | contig 14002 bp, 5 predicted proteins | sample 041ome_8_FD_133020 | JGI IMG/M metagenome (GOLD analysis project Ga0181601, IMG submission 133020) | Coastal salt marsh microbial communities from the Groves Creek Marsh, Skidaway Island, Georgia - 041407BS metaG (megahit assembly) | ecosystem: Environmental > Aquatic > Marine > Intertidal zone...
CGAGCGGGTCGGGGACGTACGGATGCCGCTCGAGCTCCCGTTGGGCCCGTCTCCTTCCAGCGCGGTGGCACCTCCGAAGACGATCAGGCGCTGCCCGCCGCCCTCGGCGGGGACGCATGTCAAGGTGTGCCCGCAGCGCGGTCCCGGATCGTCGCTCCTCGGGTCGATGTGGAACTCAGCACACCGCAACCCGGTCGTCGAGGACGACATCCTCGCCGCTCTCCGTCCGACGAGACGGAGGGAGCGGGTTTTATCTCCTTCCCTACGCGATGCCCGCGGGAGCAAGCGCGTCTGCGAGTTGGATCTGGCCGCCAACTCCCGAGGGAGCGGTCGGTTCTGACGCCAGCCAACCAGGCCGTTCGAATGTTGAAAAAATCGCCGGCTTTCGTGAGCTCAGCGCGAATCCACAATCGGACCTGAAGTCCTGAACGCGTTTCCAGTTTCCAGCCGTTGACGCGCACGCGCTCGTCGGCTCGTGTGCGTTTCGCGTCTTCCGAGAGCACGGAACCACCGCAGGGCTCAGACGACCGTCGCGCCTCGGTCGGACGCGTCTGTCGCCATGGAGGCGGACGATGCCGTCGACCCGCGCTTCGCGGAGCTGCGGAGCAAGTATGACGAGACGACCCGTCTGCTCTCCGCGCAGTGCGACACGATAGAGCGGCTGCAGGCTCAGATTCGGACGCTCGAGCGACAGCCGGGGACGAACGGTGGGGATGCGAAGCCCGACGAAGGCGAGTGCGTCGCCGAGAGCTGCGCCGAGGTCACGGACGAGTCCACCGCCGGGTTCGAGAACAAGTATCGAAGGGCCAAGCGACTCGTCAGGATGCAGGCCGTGGAGGTGGCGACCCTCCGCGAGCGCGTGCAGCGCCGCGAGACCGCGGAGGCGAGCCTGAGATCGCGCGTCGCCGACGCGGAAGAGGCGCTCCGCGTCACGCGAGTCTCGGCGGACACGCTGGGCGTGGACTACGCCGCCGCGCTCGAAACCGCCGAGCGCGAGCGCGCGGAGGCGCTCCAGGCGCGCGATGAGGCTCGCGCCGCGGCCGCGGCCGGGGACTCGGAGCTCACCCGCGCGCGGACCATGCGGCTGGTCGCCGAGGCGACGGCGCGGGACGCCGCCGCGCAGCGCCGCGAGGACCAGGCGAGTCTGGACGAGCTCAACGCGCGCGTGTGCGCGTACGAGACGCGCGTTTCGGAGATGCAGGCGAACCATTCCGCGTCGCTCGAGGCGACGCACGACGCGCAGATAGAGGCGGACGTCGTGAACGCGCGCCTCGAGTCGGCGGAGCGCCGCGCGGCGGAGGCTGAGTCGCGACTCGCCGAGGCGGCGGCGGCGCGCGCCGAAGAGCGGGAGGAGCTCGCCAAGGAGCTCGCGGCGAGTCGCGCGGCGGCCACGGCGGCGCACACGGTGGCGCAGCGCGCGACGGTCGCGACGGAGGAGGCGGAGGCCTCGCGCGCGGCTCTGGCGGGGCGAGCCGAGGCTGCCGAGAAGGAAGCCGCCGCGAAAGAGGCTGGCGCGGCGGCGCTCGCCGAGAAGCTCGCCGTCGCCGAGGCGGACTACGCGCACGCCGAGACGCTCACCGTGGACGCTGTGCGCGCGCTCGAGTCGGAGCGCGCGGCGTGGGAGAGCGCGGCCGAGGAGAAGGAGAATCGCGTCGCGCGCCTGGAGGCGCAGCTGGAGGCGGCGCGCGAGGAGAGCGCGCGGCACCGCCTACGCGCGACTGGGCTCGAGGAAAGGCTCAACCGCGCCGCGGACGAGGGCGAGGCGCGCGCGCGGTGCGCGGCGCTCCTCGTCGCCGCCGCCGGACACGCGGCGTGGGCGAAGGTCGCCGCCGTGGCGGGTGCCGCGGGGTATTCCCGAGCGGCCGAGCGCGCCGGGACCGCGGGGGGGTACACGCCGAGCCCCGCGCTGGCGCTGCGGTCCTCGCCCTCGGGAAACGCCCCCACCCCGGAGGCGCGCGCGGGCGAATCGACGCCCGCGGCGACGCCGACTCGGTCCGACTCAGTCCGAGAAACCGCCCGTTACGCATCCCCTCGCGCGTCCACGCCGCGCGCGTCGCGATCACCCGTCTCGCCGTCGCCGCGCGCGCGGAGGAAGGCGCCCGTCGCGCCCCAGCGCGCGATTCTCGCCACCCACGGCGTGCGCCGCGTCGTGCGCGCGCTCCGCGCCAAAGCCGCGAAGCTCGCCTCGCGGCGCGCGTCGGAGCGCGCCGCGTGGGCCGCGCGCGCCGACCGCCGCGTCGCCGCCGCCGAGGCGCGCGGCGCGCGGCGCGGCGCGCGGCTCGAACGCCGCCTGGAAGACGCGGAGGCGCGTGTCGTCGCGGCGACGTCGCGTTGGAACGACGCGGGCGCGTCGTTCGCCGCGCGGCTGGACCGGTTCGCGGACGTCGAGGCTGTGAAGGCGCGCGCCGCGTTGGCGGCGCGCGCGGAGGCGCTCGCCGCGGCGGTGACGCAGACGGTGGCTCGCGCGGAAGAGGCGACGGAGGCGGCGGGCGCGGCGGTCGATCGCGCGAAGCTCGACGCCGAGACGCGCGTCGCGCGGTCCGACGCGGAGGCGAAAGCGAGGGCGGAGGAGGAGATTGCCTCCGCGCGCGCGACGACGGAGGAAGAGAACGCCGCCGTCAAGGCGGCGGCCCGGCGCAGCGCGGAGCGCAAGGGCGAAGCCGAGATCGCGAGGGCGGCGGCGGAGGCGAAAGCCAGGGCGGCGGAGGCGAGGGCGCACGCGGCGGACTACGACCGGGCCACCGCCGAGGCGGAGAGGGAGGCCATGCGCGCGCGCCTGGCGGTTGCGGAAAAGCGCGCGGCGGAAGCCGAGGCGGCGCTCGGCGCGGCGCGCGCGCGCTCCGAGGCAGCGGCGGCGCGCGCGGGCAACTCCGAGAGCGCCGCCGAGGAGACCTGGGCGAAGCTCCACGAGGCCGAGGCGCTGCGCGCGGCGGCGGAGCGGGAGACGCGCGCGGAGGGAGAGAAGCGCGCGGCGCTCGAGCGCGAGCGGGCGACCGCGGTCTCGGCGCTCGAGACCGCCGCCGAGTCGGCGAAGAAGGAGGTTCGAGCCGCCGAGGCGCGCGCCGGGGAGGCGGAGGCGAGGGCGGCGCGCGCCGAGAAGGACGCGGCGGCGGCGCGGGCGGCGGCGACCGCCGCCCGCGCCGCCGCCGAGGCGGCTGAGTCCAGGGCGGAGATGTGCGCGTCGCGCGCGGAAGCCGCCGAGTCCGCGATGGAGGCTGAGGCGCGCGCGGCGGCTGCGCTCGGCGTTCCGGCGGGGGACAAAGGCGCGAAGGCGATGGCGGCGGCGGCGAAGGTTGTCGCGGAGGCTCGCGCGCGCGCCGACGCCGCGGAGGCGGCGTCCGCGAAAGCCGCCGCCGCCGCCGCCAGCCTCGAGCGGCGCGCCGTCGAGGCCGAGCGCGTCTCCGTGGAGGGCTGGGGCGCGCAGGCCGTCGCCCAGGCCACCGCCGAGGCGGAGGCGAAAGCGAAGGCGGAGGCGGACATCGCCTCCGCGCGCGCCGCCGCCGCGGCGAAGGCGGCGGCGGAGCGCGTGGCTCAGCTCGAACGGGACCTCGCCGCCGCCGCGCGCGGCGCCGAGGACGCCGAGCGCCGCGCGGCGCGCGAATCCGCGGAAGCCGCGACCGCGCGGGAGGCAATCACGCGAGCCGCAGAGCGCGAACGTAAGGCGCGGGAAGACGCCGGGGAGGCGCGTCGCGAGGCGGAGGAGGCGAAAGCGCGAGCCGAGGACGCGGCGTCGAAAGCCGCCGACGCCGCCGCCGAGCGCGACGCGGCGGCGACGCGCGCGGAGGCGTCTGGAGTTGCCTCCGCGCGCGTCGCCACCGCGGAGGCTGCCGCCGCTGAGGCGCGCGCGCGCGTCCTCGAGGTCGAACGCGCCTCGCGGGAGAAACTGGCCGCGGCCGAGACGCGCGTCGTCGAGGCTGAGGCGGCCACCGCGGCGGCGGCGGCGCGCGCCGAGGAGGCGTCTCGGGCGGCGCGCGCCGAGGCGGCGGACGCCGTCGCCGCCGCCGAGGCGGTTTCCGCGGCGCGCGCCGGGGAGGCCTCCGCGGAGGCTGAGCGCTCCGTGCGCCGCGCGTACGAGACGGTGAAGGCCGAGGTGAGCAAGGCGGTGGCGCGCGCGACCGCGGACATCGAGGCCATGCGTCGCGAAGCCGCCGACGCGGTGGCGGAGGCGGAGGCGCGCGCGGAGGGCGCGGCGCGCGAGGCGCGCGCCAGGGAGACCAACGCCGCGTCCGACGCCGAGACGATTCGGCTCCTCGAGCGCCGCGCGGTGGCCGCCGAGGCCGCGCACGAGGAGGCTGAGTCGAGGCTCGAGGCGCTGGCGGGAGCGCCTGCGCGCGGCCTCGAGGCGTCTCTCGGAGAAGCGGAGCAGGCGGCGAAGAGAAGCGCGGAGGTGTTGATGACGGAGAAGCGCGCCGCCGCGGCGAACGCCGAAGCGCGCGACGCGCGCCGAGACGCCGAGCGCGCCGAGGCGCGCGCCGCCGCCGCCGAGGCTGCCGCCGAGGCGCGCGCGGAGGCCTTCTCGGCCGCCACGGTCGCGCGCCACGACGCGGAGGACCGCGCGAAGATCGCGCGGGAGTCTCTGGTCGAGGCGGAGGCGCTCCGCCGCGAAGCCGACGGCGCGCGCGCCGAGGCGGAGGCTGCCCTCGCCCGGAACGCCGACGCGCTGCGGCACGCCGAGTCGAGGATCGAAAACCTGCGGAGCGCGTTTGCCGAGGCGGCGAACCGAGCAGCCTCCGCCGAGTCCGAGCTCGGCCAGGCGCGTCGCTCGGCCGCGGGCTCGGCAGACCGAGAGGGTGTCGCCGCGGGGGACCGAGAGACGCGATGGCGCGAGGCGCAGCGGCGCCAGGCGTCCATCGTCTCGAAGATTCGCCAACGCGTGGGCGCGACGAAAGCGTCGCCCGAGGCGTCCTCGCCCGCGGCGTCCTCGCCCGCGGCGGCGGCGGCGGCGGCGGCGGCTGCGGCGGCGCGCTCGCCCCTGAGCTCGAGCAGCCCATCCGTGGAACGCGCTCGCGCGCAGGCGCGCGCGGCGCTCGAGAGCGTGCGCGACGTCGCCGAGTCCCTGGGAAGCGCGCGGCGGACCCCGAAGCCTTCCGAACGCCCGCCGCGCGGGTGGAGCGCGTCGAAGAAAACGCCCGAAAAGTTTTCGGGTTGGTCGCCGCGCGACGAAAACGCGCCGCCGCCGCCAAACGGCGTCGCTCCGGAATCAGACGCGCGAGCGTGAAGCGCCCGCCACGTGAAGGTTGGACATCGACAGACGCGTGGGTTCTTATGCGGATCGGTCCTTCTCTTGTCTCGACGCCGAGCGCGCGGTTTTTCACGCGAAGAGCGCGCGCGCGGCGCTCTCGACCATCTGATGAGGTAGTAGCTATAGATAAACTGTACAAAGTGCATGCGTAGGTACCGTAAGCGCGAGCCTTCGCGGCGAGCGAACGCATTGATACGCGCACACCTTGGTTGTTCGCGTCGAGCTCACGCGAGGAGCGTGCGCGCGGCGCTCCCACAAAGAGAATGGGCGTGTCTTCCCGACTTTGCGAAAAGTCCGTCAAACGAAATGCGCCAGCCATGTCGCCATCTTTTCACTCTTCCACCGACACTCTTCGACGCGCACCGCGTGGGGGGTCAAAGAGGCCAGGATGATGTCCAAGGCGCGAAAACGGGCGCTTCCCCTGCGCACGACGGGTGCGGGTATCTTGTGTTGGCGCGAAACCGTTCGCCGAAAGCAAGGCGCGACCCCCGCGGGTCCTAAGATCGCGTGGCTCGGGCTTCACGTACTCATAATCAGCCTCCTGCGCGCGATGGACAACGACCTGACCGCGGGAGGCGCGGGGTACCAGGCCGCATTCTGGTTCGCGGTCGTGGGCAACGTCGTGGCGTTCGCGTGCGCGGCGAACAGCAACCCAGGGTACGTGGACGAGCGGGACCGGGGGGACCGGGACGCGCTCGCCGAGCGGGGGAGCGTCCGGGGGACGAGCCGCGGGGATGACGACGACGACGTCGCCCCCGTCGTCGTCGCCGGCGACGGCGACGCGACCGGCGCCGCAGAAACCGACCCGCCGCGGGATAAAGGGAAAGCCCCCGCCGCTGTCGCGACCGTGACTCTCACAGAGGCGGAAGACGACGAAGACACGCACGTGGAGCTGCTGGCCACGGGGACCTCGTCGAGCGGCGGCGGCGCCGACGACGCCGCCGACGCCGCCGACGACGTCGCGCCGCTGGGCCAGGTGTGCGGGCACTGCGACGCGTGGCAGGGTTTGCGGACGAAGCACTGTCACGACTGCGGCCGGTGCGTGCGCAAGTTCGACCACCACTGCTTCTGGGTCGGAACCTGCGTCGGGGAGAAGAACCACGCGCGGTTCGTGACGTACCTGTTCACGGAGACGGCGGGGATATTGTGGGCGTTTCACATCAGCAACACGGGCGTGCGCATGTACGACACGTGGGACGAGATGTTTTCGAAAAACGCGGGCCCGGTGCTCATGTCCTTCGCGCTGTTCCTGTTCATCCTGTTCGTGGGCGGGCTGTTCGGGTTCCACGTATTCTGCATCGCGACCAACCAGACCACGTGGGAGATCGCCAGCAAACGAAAAATCTCCTACCTCAAAGGCGTCCCGGACAACGTGTACGCCTTCGACCGCGGGCTGGCCAGAAACGCGCGCGAGTTCTGCTGCGCGCCGCCGCCGGCGAGGTACGAGATGCGCTCGCTGCGGGAGCTCAGGCAATTTAGCGAGAAGGAGACCATCTGGGAAAACAGGTACTGGGTGTGTTGTTAGAGGACGCGCGGACGGACGCGCGTGGAGTCGCGCGTAGAGTCGCCGGGTATGTAAAGGTATCGTATAGCTCCGTATCAGAATGGACGACGTCTCGAGACGACGTCTCGCGCGCGCGGACAAAAAAAAGACGTTCTCATCCCCTCTCGTACGCGATCTCGGCGACAATCACCTTCCCCTCCGGGACGCGCCACGCCGGTTTCTCGGGCACCTTCTCGAAGTACACCACCTCGTTCTCCTTCGCGTACACGTTCCGCGCGGAGGCCAGCGCCTCCGTCTCCTCGTCCATCGCCAGGCGCCACCGCGCGCTCTCGCCCGCCGCCGCGCCGCACCGCCGGAGGCACGCGGCGCCGGCGTCGCACAGCGCGACGGCTTCGCCGACGTCGCCCGCCGCAAACGCCTCCTCGGCGGCGCACCGGTACGCGCGCGCCCTGTGCGCGCAGACACCCAGCAAGATGCACGCCTGAAGCTTCCGGGAGATGCGGTTGAAGTCGCTCACGTGGTCGTTCAGGCACTTGTCCGCGCGCGCGTACAGGTCGTGCGCGCCGAGGTGCAGCTTGACGAGCAAGCCGCTCGCCGCGCCGCGCTCCTCGGCGCGCCGCGCCGCGGCGGCTTGCGCCTCCGCCAGGCACACCAGCCGCATGGTCTCCGCCATGGACGCCAGCAGCTCGTTCGGGCGCTCACCCGGCAGCGAGGCACGCAACGGTGGCAGCACCGTCTCCGCGCAGTGCTTGTACAGGCCCGCGGCGGCGCGCAGGCGCGTGGCGATCGCCGGCGCGCACTCGCCCAGCACGAACCCCGGCGACTCCGGCGCGCCCGAGCCGGATGCGCCGGATGGTTTAGTACTCCCAGGGGGAGGCGTGTCCAGCACGGACCCGCCGACCACCACCAGCCGCTCGTCGTCCCGCTCGTGCCTGGCCGGGCCGACCACCGCTCTCGGGCGCTCGTCCACGGCGACCACGGCTTCCTGGCGCTTCGCGGCGGCGCGCAGCATCCACGACATCCCCACCTCGTGCTTGATGTCCGTCAGCTTGAACGTGTTCCCGAGCCCCTCCAGCGGGCTGTTCCAGACGAACCCGAACCGTTTCTGCCGGTCCGCGGTGACGTCGATCTGCTCGATATTTGCCACGAGCGCCTCGAGGTGTGGGACGTACTCGTCCGCGGCCGCGGAGCGCGCCTCGGCATCCCGCGGATCGCTCGCGACGCCTCTGAACGCGCACAGCGTTCGGCGTTTCGAGCTCAGCGCGCGCACATCCGACAACGTCAGGGACTCGTGGCTGGAGATCTCCTTCTCGAACGCGAAGGGCTCGGTGACCAGCCCGCCCGCGAAGTCGAAGGGGGGAAGCATCGCGGCAGCCCCCGCGCGCACCGAACAGTGGCGGGCGACGTCGAGAACGACACGAAAGGAATAGCGGTGACTTGGCGAAAAGGGAACGATGTCAACTCGGAAGGACTCAGTGGCTAGGGCGCATGAAGGAGCCTAACTTGGTGCTCCGTCACCTCGACGTGACCCAGCAGCATCCGTTTCTCCGACTGTGGGAACGATGGGGGCACGGCGACGGCGGCGATGAGTGGCTCCACCCCCCTCCCCCGCCTCGCCTGGGCTGGGATCAGCACCCTCCGCGACGGTTCGGGGATCTCGGGAGGCGACTCGCGTGGGGCGATCTTCCGCGACCTCCGCCAGGATGGAGCGTGCCTTCCGCGGCCGACCCCGCGGAGCCCGCGCACGCGTTCGACGCGCGTCGTGGCGAGTACGTTCACGAAGACACGGCACGTGGCGCGTCGGAGCCGCCCCTCGACGTGGGGTGGGCGCGCGGTGGATCCCACCGCGTTTCCTCGTCACGCGCCCTCGGCGGGGACCCGGCGCGGAGATCTCCCGCAGCGATCGAGACCGAGCCGTATCCCGAGGACGAGGGTCACGGCGCGCCCGAGCGCGACGCCGCGGATCGTTCACCCGGGGACGCCGAGCTCGGCGTCCCCGCGGAGGCGAAGGCTGCGGACACGCCTCTGGAGCGAAAGCGAGCCGCCGTGCAGGCGACGTTGGAGCGAAAGCTGCGCGAAGCGGAGGCGCGCGCCGCGCGCGGACCCGGGTCGGTCGGAACCGGTTTCGGGACGCGCGCCGGGACGGCCGTGGACGTGACAATCACGCCTTCCACCCCGGGGCGTGTCTCCTCGCGGCGCGCGGGACCCGCGGGACCCGCGCCGACGCGGCCCGACGCCGAAAAGCGGATGACGGAAAAAACAACGCGCGCTCGGGAAGTCCGCGCGTACCGCGCGGCGGAACTGAGAGCCCTGAACGGGCGTTCGCGCGACGCGCCGCCCCCCGGGTTCGTCGCGGACCCGAGGTGGTCGCCGGCTCGTGAACCGCCGCGAAACGACGGTGGCGCGGTCGCGAAGCCATCCCCGACGAGCGAAACGCTCTCGAGCTCCGAAAAGAACGAAAAGAGCGGACCGGGCGCGTCGCCTTCGGCCGCCGCGGCGGCGGCGGCGGAGGCGGCGGCGGCGGCCGCCGCCGCCGCGCGCGACGGCGCGGAGACGGAAGCCGCTCGCGCCGCCGCCTCCGCCGTGGCTCGCGCGAACACGGCACGGTGGTCGCTCTGGTCGCCCGGCGACCCCTCGTCCGCGGCGAAGCGGCGCGATCCGCCGGCGGACGCGCTCGACCCGGGGCGGGCGCTCGAGGACGGGCGGTTCCGCGAACCCGAGTTCCGCGCGGAAAAAAAAGCCGCGGCGGCGGCGCGCGCGGCGCGCGACGACGCGCGCGCCGCGGTGGATCTCGGCGCGGCACTCGGCGACGAGCGTCACTCGCGACTGTCGCTCGTTTCGTTTCCCGCGGGCGCGCTGACGCAGTTCGCCGCGGGTATCGCCGGCGTCCTCGCGCCTCCGAGCGGCGCGCGCGCGCCGACGCTGGGCATCCTCTTCGGGAGCTGGTCGGCGGCGGCCTCCGGAGCCTCCGGAGCCTCCGGAGAGCCTCCGGAGGCGGGCGGCGCGGCGCGCGCCTGGCAGGCGTCCATCGCGTTCCTGCAGCCGTGGGAAGGCGCGGTGGCGGAGCTGGTGGCGTGGCTGGAGGGCGAGGACGCTGCCTCGCGCGCCGCCGCGCCGGGGTCCGTCGCGGCGAAGCAGCTCCGGCCCGTCGGGTGGCTCCGCACCACCGCCGGGCTCGGGGCGGGCGTGACCGAGGAGGTCCGGCGCGCGCGCGCCGCCGCCGTCGGCGCGGAGGAGGGTGCCTTTTCCTTTTCGGAGAAGGCGCTACTCGACGCGCGCTCGCGCCCCCCTCCCGCGTCGGCCGTGTTCGTGAGCCTGGACGAAGTGCGCTCGGCGGCGGCGGCGAGCCACGCCGGCGGCGGCGCGGGCGCGGCGGCGGAGGTGTACGACCTGCGCGCCGAAACAGCCGTGGACTTCGAGGTGGACGGGAAGGACGCCGGGGAGGAAGAGTGAGTCACTGACATTTTAGGTATTATAAAAAATAGACTAAACGAGCTTTGAGTGAGCCCTACCGTCACGTCGTCTCGGTCCCGCCGGATCCTCCGCGCCCGCCGCTCGCCGCGCGCGTCACGCGGAGTACGCTCACGTTTCTCAAGCCGTGCCACGCCAGCCTCGCGACGCGCACCTCGCGCACGTCCAGCCCCCGCGTCGCCGCGGTCTCCACGAACATGCGTAGGTGCGGGTCTTGTCCCCACCCCGCGCTGCCGCGCCCCGCGAGCGCGGCCGCGAGCGTCCTGTGCTGGTGCGCGAGCACAACCGCGGGCTCGGTTAAACCGTCGGGACGCCCGCGCGCGGCGAGGAGGTTGATGGCGTCGCACAGCGCGCCGTGCCCGCCCACGCTGTACGTGCAGTCGCTCCCGACGATCAGGTCGAACGGCGCGCCTTCGACGAGCGCGCTCGGGAGCGGGGCGGCGCCCCACTTGTACCCGCACACGCGCACGTCCGGCGCCGCCGAGCCCGCGGCGCGCGCGCTTTTCGACCAACGCGCCGCGTTGGTCTCCGCCAGACGCAGGAGCGATTTCGAGCCGCCGTCGGTTAGGACCACCGCTCGCGCGCCCAGCGCGGCGCACGCGAGGCCCACGGCGCCCGTGCCCGAGCCGAGCTCGACCACGCGCGCGCCGCGGAGCTCGAGGGGCGGGGCAGCCTCGAGCCCCGCGGCGACATCCACCAAGTAGTCGCACAGCACGCGCGAGGACGACCACACTTTTCCGCCGGTGCCGTACCCCCCCGACCAACCGGGAGCTTCCAGCTCCAGCGTGGCGAGGAGCTCAGCCCCGGACGCGGGCGGCCCCGCGCGCGCCACCGCCCGTCGCGCGTGGCATCTCGCCGGACGGCGGCTGCCGGGCGCGGCCGCCGAGACCGCCGAGACCGCCGAGACCGCCGCGAACGCCGACATGCGCGAGGATGAGACTGAGGTCGAGGTGTCGTATTGCGGGAAGATGTCACGCGACAAGATGGACGTGACAAGCCTGATCCGACTTTTTACGTCGTTTAAAGCTCCACCCCGTGAGTCTCCGCGGCGGCTCGAAGCAGCGCGAAGACGCTTCCGTCCAGCGGACACCCCGCCTCCCGAGCCCTGCGCGCGACCTCCAGACGCAGACGTACCGGGTTCAAGGTCTGAAGGGTCTTCAGGGTCTCGCCCCCGCCCCCGCCCCCGCCCTCGCCGTCGCCGGCACTTTCGTCGCCGGCGCATTCGTCGCCGGCGCCGTCGACGCGCGCGCCGTGCAGCAGCAGCAGCGCGGCGGCGGGCGCGGCGTCTTCCCCGCGCGCGACGGCGGCGAGCAGCCCCTCCCTCCGCTCGCGCGCGACGCGCTCGGCGTCGCGCGCGTCCGCGGACGACCGCACGAGGCGCTCCAGGAGCGCGGGCACGTCCAGCGCCGCCGCGGCGGCGGCGCACGTCGCGGTGGCCACCGTCGCCGGCTTGACGTGCGCGCGCGCGACGTATTTGCGCGTCACCGCCGCCAGCGTCGCCTCCGGGTCGTCTCGGAACGCGAACGCGACGGGCGGGGGATGTTCCGGCTCCGTACCGGACAGACCGCGCTCGTCCTTGCCCTCCCTGATGGCCGCCTCCAGGCGCAGCACCTTGGGCGCGACCGTGCCGTCGCGCCGACGCGCCTCCCACACGTCGTTCGCGCGCTCGTTGCCGACGCGCGCAAACAGAGACAGCACCGGCGGCGTCCAGGCGTCGAGGTCGAGCGCCGCCGAGCGCACCTTCGAGACGCGCGCGCCCAAGTGCCTGTGCGCCCCCGCGCAGCGCTGGCACACCACCACCACCAGGTTCAGGCTCGCCCAGTCCGGGTCGGGCGCGCCGCAGTCCGCGCACTGCCCGTTCCCGGGGACGGAGGCGAGCGCGGTGCGCACCGAGTCGGCGGAGCGCGGCGGGGCGTTTTCAATCTTCTCCATCTTCGGGGAGCGGTTTCGGGAAGCGGTTTCGTTTCCCGGGACGCCTTCCCTCCGGTTCCGGGTCGGTCCCATGGAGATGAGCTCGGCGATGACGCCCTGCAGGTCCGAGACCCAATCGCGCGCCTCCGCCTCCGACTCCGCCTGCAGCGTGGTCGCGCCCGTCGGCGCGATCACCCGGAAGCAGTACGGCCGGTCGGCGGCGCTCCTGTCGCCGGGGTCCGGCCCGGGCTTCACGCACGACACGGTCAGGTCCGAGGCGATCTCGGCATCCGACAGCGTGGTGTCGACAGGCGCCCTGCCGAACCCCGCGCCCGTCGCGGGCTCGGGCGCGGCGGCGCGGGCCACGCCGGCGAACGCTGCGCCGATCCCGCGGAGCGCGGAAGAAGCGCGCGACGCCGGTTTCTCGTCCCGGCTTTGCTTCGCGTCTCCGGCGCCCGACTTCGCCTTCGCCTTCGCCTTCGAGGACGACCGCGCGGGAGGGACGCCCCCTGGCCCGCGCCGCCGGCCGTGCACGAAGAAGCGCCCGGCGGCGTCCAGGACGAAGTACCGGCGCGTCCAGCCCCCGAACGTCCCCGGGTTGCGCTCGGACAGGTAGCCCTTGCGTATGGTCCCCACCCCAAGCGGCCCGGCTCGGTCGCCGGCGCGCGCGCCGAGCGCCTCCACGCCGCTCGCCAGCACCCTCCGGATGGACGCGTCCGCGGACCGGCCGGTGTGCGCACTGTCCATCTTCGTCTCCGCCCGCGCGCGCGACGCGTCGGGTCCCGAGGCGCCGCCGTCGCCGCGCGCGTCCGCGTCGCCGGGTTGAGGGTTTCCGACGCCGGGCGCCTTCGCCGACTCGTCATCCGCGAGGCCGTCGAACGCGCGCTGCATGTGCCTGGCGGCGCTCTCCATCTTCATCTCCGCCTGCGCCCGCGACGCCATCTCGTACTCCTCCATGTCCCGCAGCTCGCGGTCGATGCCAGCCATCGCCGACGACGCCTCGGCGAAGAAGCGGCGCAGCTCCGCCGTGGTCTGGCGCGCCGCCTCCAGAAGCACGTACCTCCTCCTGCCCTCCAGCGCGGTCTGCGCCAGGGAGAGGCGCGCGCGCGCGACGTCCAGGGACTCCTTCGCCGCCGCGAGGTCCCGCGCCGCGGAAACGCGCGCCTGCGAAGCGCCGGGGGCCGTGGAAGACGACGACTGCGCCAGATGCACGGCGCGCGCCGCGTCGCACGCCGCCTTTTCCGTTTCGTACTTTTCGCGCATGGCGGCGACGGATCCCACGTCCTCGTCGATGAACGCCTGGAGGTTCCCCACGAGCGCCCTGTGCACGCGCCTGCCGAGCGACTCACGGAGCATGCCCACCGCGCGTAGCGTGTCCGCGATCGGGGTGAGCAAGGGCGCGCCGATGGCGGCAGCCATCGGCGCGGACATCTCTTCGTCATCCGCGGAGACGCCGTGGTGGCCGACCCGCTCCAGCGCGGCCGCGAAATTGGCCTCGGCCGAGGCGTGGTGGCCGCCCGCGTCGCCGTCGAGACCCATGCCCTCCATTCCCGCCGCGAGCGCCGCGCCAGCGCTGGCGCCGGTCAGCGCGCCGAGCACGCCCCCCAGGCTGTCCACCCCGAGGTCGAACGCGGTCGGCGCGCCCGAGAGGCTCTTCGCGTAACATTTCGATGCCGACAACACCGCGAGCGTCTCGCGAAGCAACCACTTGTTCTCCGCCTCGTGCACGCGCAAACCGGCCTCCCAGGCTGGCGTGTCCTCGAAAGCACCGGAGGGCGCCATGGCGACGGAGGTCGAGTCCCCTCGGTCGCCGGCGGAGAGTGTGCCCCGACAGTGAGAGCGGTGGAAGCAAAACTGGCGTTGTCGGTTTGTTA
>Ga0181601_10003153_pt1 | contig 13992 bp, 13 predicted proteins | sample 041ome_8_FD_133020 | JGI IMG/M metagenome (GOLD analysis project Ga0181601, IMG submission 133020) | Coastal salt marsh microbial communities from the Groves Creek Marsh, Skidaway Island, Georgia - 041407BS metaG (megahit assembly) | ecosystem: Environmental > Aquatic > Marine > Intertidal zone...
AAATCCTCCATCGCGGGATAGAGCACCTCCTCGACGTAGGGGCTCAAACGATGAATCTCGTCGATGAATAACACATCCCCAGGCTCGAGATTAGTCATCAGCGCAGCAATGTCGCCCGCTTTTTCCAAAACCGGCCCACTGGTCGTCTTGAGCTGGACTGCCATTTCTTCAGCAATGATGCTGGCTAAGGTCGTTTTACCCAGGCCGGGAGGGCCAAATATCAGCGTATGGTCGAGCGGCTCGCCCCGACCTCGGGCAGCGGAGAGAAAGATCTCCATCTGCTCCCGGACCGCACGCTGACCAATATACTCATCAAGACGGCGCGGCCGGATAGCCCGATCAGCAGCGGCGTCGGGTTGCTCGCTTCGATCTGCCGCCACCAGTCGATCGGTTTCAATCACGCTTTACTCTCCGAAGCTCACCGCTCATCCTTTGGCGCCGCCCGCAATGCGCAATGCCAGTCGAATCAATTCCTCGCTACTCGCATCGGCCGCCGCATCGGTGCTGGCAATCAGCTTGGCGGCCTCTGTCAATTTGTAACCCAGAGCAACGAGCGCCTGCTCGGCCTCAGCCCGCTGATCGACAGTGGACGTTTTCACCCCACTGGCCGATGACACAGCGTCTGCACCGGGTGACAGTTCATCCAGCCAGGCCCCCGCTTTGTCCCGCATCTCGACTAACAAGCGCTCGGCGGTCTTGCGCCCAACGCCAGGCAACGCGACCAGCGCTGCGACGTCGTCTCGCTGTAAACAACGCGCGAAATCAGCGGCGTCCATACCTGAGAGCAAGGTCAGGGCCAGTCGGGGCCCGACTCCACTGACCTTGATCAGCTCTCGGAACAACCGCCGATCAGCCGCCTCGGCGAAGCCGAAAAGCTGTTGAGCATCCTCGCGGACCACGAAATGGGTCAGTAAGGTCACGGGCTGGCCCAGCTCGGGCAACTGATAAACCGTGGTCATGGGCACTTGAATTTCGTAGCCGATACCACCCACATCAACCAGTATGTCGGGGGCCTGCCGTCCGATTAAAGTGCCGCGAATTTGTCCAATCATGGCGCCACTTTACCTTAAACGCCCTGCTCGAAATCCGCGAGCTGCCAGGGTGGCAGCGAGGCCTTGTGTATGGCAGTGACAGAGCGCCGCGGCCAGCCCGTCTGCCGCATCCTCAGCTGGCTCCGCCGATAATCCAAGCAAGACTGTCACCATGTGTTGAATCTGTTGCTTGGTGGCTGCGCCAGTGCCCACGACAGACTGTTTAATCTGGCGCGCCGCATATTCATACACCTCAAGGTCGTTCATCACACAGGCGACCATGGCAGCTCCCCGAGCGTGCCCCAGCTTCAACGCCGAATCGGCGCTTTTTGCCATAAAGACGCTCTCTATCGCAGCCACTGTAGGCTGGTGGGTTGCAATGATCTCGGAGAGAGACTCAAACAGGACCTTCAGTCGCGCGCCGAGCGGTTCTTTCACCGGGAGCTGGATGGTGCCGCTGGTGACATAGCTCGGCTGATTTCGGTCAATTCGAATGATGCCGAAACCTGTCTTTCTGGAGCCCGGATCGATACCGAGTAGAACTGTCATAGCGGCGACCAGCGCAAACCAGCGGTAAGTGTGACTGATTGCGGCGCAAAGATCATGGCTGATCCAACCGGCCGCGGGCCGTTAGAGCGTGGCCAGTACTTCCTCGGGAATGTCTGCGTTGGAGTAGACGTTTTGAACGTCGTCGAGATCCTCGAGCATATCGATCAATCCCATCACGCTCGGCGCCGTGTCCGCATCCACCTGTACCTCAATGCTCGGCAGCATGGTGACTTCAGCCTGTTCGGGCTGGAGCCCTGCGGCGATCAAGGCGTCGCGGACCTCTGTCATCGTCTCCCAAGGCGTTGTGACGTCGACGCTACCATCTTCGGCGGCCACAATATCCTCGGCACCCGCCTCCAGCGCGACCTCAATCAACGCCTCTTCATCCACGCCTGGCGCAAATTGGATCAGCCCGGTTCGTGAAAACAGGTACGCAACCGAACCGTCAGTGCCGAGGTTTCCGCCGCGCTTGCTGAACGCGTGTCGCACCTCAGCGACAGTGCGATTGCGATTATCGGTCATGACCTCCACCAACACCGCGACACCGCCGGAGGCATACCCCTCGTAGGTGAGCTCCTCCATATTGTCGGCTTCGCCCGTGCCCGCGCCGCGTGCAATGGCGTTGTCTATGGTGTCGCGCTTCATATTGGCGCCCAGCGCCTTATCAACCGCTGCTCGCAGCCGGGGATTGTCCTCTACAACCGGACCACCCGCTCTGGCCGAAACAACCAACTCGCGGATGAGCTTGGTAAATAACTTGCCCCGCTTAGCATCCTGAGCGGCCTTGCGGTGCTTGATATTCGCCCATTTACTGTGGCCAGCCATCGCGACTCAGCCCGGAGCAGGGGTATCGGGCCGCCGTGGGCGCAGAGAGAGCTCGCGGAGCTGTTGCTCGGAGACAGAGCCGGGCGCCTCGGTCATGACACACTGGGCACTCTGGGTTTTCGGGAACGCAATCACATCGCGAATCGACTGCCCGCCGACCATTAGCATCACCAGCCGGTCCAATCCGAAGGCGAGGCCCGCGTGGGGCGGAGCACCATGCCGTAACGCGCTGAGCAAGAATCCAAACTTCGATTCGGCTTCGGCTTCGTCAATACCCAGTAATTCAAACACGGTCTGCTGCATCGCCTGATCATGGATACGAACAGAGCCGCCGCCAATTTCACTGCCATTCAATACCATGTCATAGGCCTGAGACAGCGCCGACTCAGGATCAGCTTGCAAAGCCTCTACTGAACACGCGGGCGAGGTAAACGGATGATGCAGTGCCGTCATCCCGCCACGATCATCGCGCTCAAACATCGGGAAGTCGATGACCCATAGTGGCGCCCAGCCCTCGGCGATCTGATCCAAATCAGTGGCAACCTTCAGACGCAACGCACCCAAGGATTCGTTCACTACCGCTCGCTTGTCGGCGCCAAAAAACAGAATATCGCCATCGGCGGCATCGAGCCTGTCGAGCATCTCAAGCACGGTATCGTCCGGCATAAATTTAATAATCGGGGACTGCAACCCCTCAATGCCCATGGCGCGATCGTTGACCTTGATCCATGCCAGACCCTTTGCGCCATAGACGCCGACAAAATCGGTGTAATGATCGATTTCCTTGCGCGACAGCGAAGCGCCACCGGGGATTTTCAGCGCCGCCACTCGGCTATTCGGGTCCTGTGCCGGACCGCTGAAGACCTTGAAGTCCACGCCCGCCATCAGATCGTCGATCGATACCAGCTCCCAGCTAATGCGCAGGTCAGGCTTGTCAGAGCCGTATCGCTCCATCGCCTCAGCCCAGGTCATGCGCGGAAACTCACCCAAGTCCATATCGAGCTGCTCTTTGAACAGACTGCACACCATGCCCTCGGTGATCGACATGACCTCTTCCCCGGTCAGAAAAGCGGTTTCGATATCGATTTGGGTGAACTCGGGTTGTCGGTCGGCTCTTAAATCCTCATCGCGGAAACAGCGCGCAATCTGATAGTAGCGATCGAAGCCCGAGACCATCAGTAGCTGCTTGAACAACTGCGGAGACTGCGGCAGTGCGAAAAACGCGCCGGGCTGGGTACGGCTGGGAACAAGATAATCGCGCGCACCCTCGGGTGTTGCGCGCGTCAGGATGGGCGTCTCAATGTCGAGAAAGCCCTGGTCATCCAAATAACGACGGATGCTGGAGGTGATACGAGCCCGTGCAATCAGATTCTGCTGCATCTCCGGGCGACGTAAATCCATGTATCGGTAACGCAATCGCACATCTTCACCGACGGAGTGGTGGGCGTCGAGCGGAAACGGCGGCGTTTGGGCGACATTCAAAATCTCGAGTGTCTTGCCCAGCACTTCAATGCGGCCCGAGGCCATGCTGGCATTGACGGTCTCAGCGGTTCGCGCACGCACGCGTCCGGTGATTTGCAATACGTACTCACTACGCACGCTGTCAGCCCGCTGAAAGTGCTCTTCCGTGTCGGGGTCGAAAACCACCTGCACGACCCCTTCTCGGTCGCGCATGTCGAGGAAAATCACGCCTCCATGGTCGCGCCGGCGATCGACCCACCCACATAGCGTGACCGTTTGATCGATTAATCCCTCATCAATCAAACCGCAGTAGTGTGTTCGCATCGCTGTTTCCATGGGTCGCTGTCCTATCCTGAGCCGGCTGTTGAAGAAGTGTCGCTTTTTGGGGCGCTTTTGGGTTGAGCTTCGGCCGACTTCTTGGCGTCACCCGCCTTGCTGGCAGTCTCTGATTTGCCGTCAGCTTTGCCACCAGAATCACTGCGCTCGCCGGCGATATTTTTCTTGTCGCCCGTTTTAAAATCCGTCTCGTACCAACCCCCGCCGGAGAGCCTAAACGCCGGCGCACTGACCTGTTTTTTCAGAGCCGGCGCAGAACACTCAGGGCAGTCGGTCAATGGCGAGTCGGCGATTTTTTGAATGGCCTCAAGACGATGGCCACATTGCTGACAGCAGTATTCGTATATCGGCATGAATGTCTCCTCCGGCAAACCCCGCTCGGCCGGCCGCCTACAAGAGTCTCAGGGCATGTAATACAAGGGCGCGGAGCGTACCGTAAACGCTGAAACAGTGGAAGATACGCAGAGCGTGAGGATTTAGCTCGGCGTTAACTGGCAGCTCAATTCGCGTACCGCTTCAGCTTTTTTAACGGGCGAATACGAACACTGATGCTGGCCGGTTTAGCCTTGAACCACACCTCCTCCTTGGTAAAGGGATTAATACCGCGTCGCGCCTTGATAGCAGGTCTCTGCACCGTGCTCATACGCAGGAGTCCGGGCAGGGTAAATTGCCCCGCGCCACGCGGCCCTAAGCTTGCCTCCATCAAACGCTCCAGAGAAGTCATCACACGACTGACCTCTTTGTTTGACAGCCCGCTGTCACCCGCGAGCCACGACATCAGCTCTGGCTTAGACAGTTTTTCAGTGACGGGGTCCGGCGGCGGCGCCTCTTTTGGAGATTTTTTAGCCGCTGGCTTGTCTTTTTGCTTACCCATAATTTTCTGCCTACCCTGATTTCTTGTCTAACCGACACCTTATCAACGGCCTCTGCGATACCCGCAGCTAAGACCTTAGCTATGAGAGGCGCCAAGCGTTGACATAGGCGGATGGGCGAGATAACCCGCACTCCCACTATCGCCGCATTCAACAACAGCCGCCCGGGTCCAACAAGTCCTGTTCTGTTGCGTTCGGCTCACTCTGCTTTGCAAAACCGAGGCTCATGAGCTGTCGCTGTACGGCCCCTGCCCTGCGCCATTAGAATGGCGCCCGTCAATGCGGAGTCTGTTATGCGTGCCAGTGAATTCCTGATCTCCACTCTCAAGGAGACCCCCTCAGATGCTGAGGTCGTCAGCCATCAATTGATGCTGCGGGCAGGCCTGATCCGACGCGTTGCCGCCGGCATCTACAATTGGATGCCTCTGGGCCTGCGAGTGTTGCGCAAAGTAGAGCAAGTAGTTCGTGAGGAGATGGAGCGCGCCGGCGCGCTGGAGCTTGCAATGCCGGTCGTACAACCAGGCGAACTATGGGAAGAGTCGGGACGCTGGGAGCAATATGGGCCAGAGCTCTGCCGTCTGGAGGATCGACATCAGCGCCCTTTTTGCCTCGGACCAACGCACGAGGAGGTGATTACGCAGATTGCCCGAAGCGAAATCAAAAGTTACAAGCAGTTACCGGTCAACCTGTTTCAGATTCAGACCAAATTCCGCGATGAAATCAGGCCGCGATTTGGCGTCATGCGATCCCGGGAATTCATTATGAAAGACGCCTACTCCTTTCACATTGATCAGGATTGTCAGGAGCGAACCTATTGGCGGATGCATGAGGCGTATACCGCTATATTCACCCGTCTGGGCCTAGATTTCCGTGCTGTCGAGGCCGATACCGGCTCGATTGGCGGTAACCATTCCCATGAATTTCACGTGCTTGCCGAGTCGGGCGAGGACGCTATCGCCTTCTCGACGCACAGTGACTATGCAGCCAACGTCGAGCTTGCGCCTGCCGTGGCGACGTCTGTCGCTGATACGGAAGCCGAAGCGCCCACTCTGGAAAAATTCGCAACGCCGGGCATGACCACCATCGACGATCTCGCCGAACAACTGGGGATTGCGGCGCAGCAATCCATTAAGACGCTTTTGGCTAAAGACGAACACGGTAGTCTGGTGGCACTCGTAGTTCGTGGGGATCACCGACTCAATGCGATCAAGGCCGCAAAGCTTCCCGGCATGGCATCACCGCTGGTGCTGGCTGAGCCAGACGAAGTGCGCGACACACTCGGTGCGGGTTTTGGCTCACTCGGGCCGGTCGGAGCTCCCATTAGAGTGATCGTTGATCACACCGCCGCCCAAATGCCGCATTTTGTTTGTGGCGCGAATGAAGACGGCTATCACGTCAAAGGCGCCACCTGGGAACGCGACGTGCCGAATGCGGAATTTGCCGATATTCGTGAAATTGTCAGTGGCGACCCCAGCCCTTGCGGCGCCGGCACCTTGGAGATTCGACGCGGCATCGAGGTGGGCCATATTTTTCAGCTCGGCACCAAGTATTCGGAAACCATGAATGCCACCGTGCAGGACGAGCAAGGTCGCAGCCAACCGATGGTCATGGGCTGCTACGGTATTGGTATTACGCGCATCGTTGCCGCGGCCATAGAGCAGAATCATGATGAAAACGGCATCATCTGGCCGGCTGCGATGGCGCCTTTCGACGTTGCGATCGTGCCATTGGGAATGGATAAATCCGAAGTGGTGGCGCAAGCGACTGAGCGTCTTTACGCTGCCTGCCAAGACGGCGGACTATCTGCTTTTCTCGACGACCGCCCGGAACGTCCCGGTGTCAAGTTCGCGGAGATGGAATTACTGGGCATGCCTTTGCGCGTCACGGTCGGAGAGCGTTCTTTGGCTGAGGGCAACCTTGAGCTGACTCATCGGCACAGCGGCGAAACCGAAATGATCGCCGCGGATACCATTCTGGACCGTCTACAACAGATCCTTGCCCACTGAGTGGTCTCACTGTGCGGCCGCTGCTGATCGCTACAGCCACCATCTTCAGCGTATTTGCAGAATGGGCAATCGCTGATCTTGAATCCGACCGAGCCGCGTTATCCGCGTATCTGAGCGGCGCGCTATCTCAGGAAGATGGCTTCGAGGATCGTTTTGCCGCAGAGGTTTGGCTGGTCGACATGCAGCAGCGTCTGGCGCCGCTCTTAATTGATCCCGATGAACGACTGGATCTCCTCACTGAAGTTCATCAACAAGCCAGTCGACTCGATTTGGCACCGGAACTGGTGCTCTCGGTTATCGAGGTAGAGAGTCACTTTGATCGATATGCGGTGTCGAAAGCCGGGGCTCAGGGCCTGATGCAAGTCATGCCCTTTTGGAAAGATGAGATTGGACGCATCGACGACAATCTCACCCATACGGCAACCAATCTTCGTTACGGCTGCCACATCTTGCGTTTTTACCTCGATCGCGAGAACCAGAATCTGGCCCGCGCACTGGCGGCGTACAACGGTTCCAGCGGCAGCACGCGTTACCCACATAAAGTGCGTGCTGTTTGGCAAAATCGCTGGCGCACAGCACCCCTTGACTGGTGAGGCGCCATTCTCACAGGTAAACTCGGCGAAACCCACGAAATGCTTGCCATGCACCCAGACGCCGAAAAATTATTATCAGAGTTTCCCGCCATTGAGACCGTTGAAGCACTGATTACGGATTGCAATGGTGCTGCACGCGGCAAGTGGCTACCGGCCGATAAGCTCGACGACCTGCTGAGCAACGGAATCAAACTGCCGAAATCGGCGGTCGCGCAGGATATTTGGGGTCGGGATGTTCCCCGAATCGCCCTGGATAATGGCGATATCGATGGCTGGTGCCGGGTTGTACCCGGTTCCCTGGGCCCCGTAATGAGTCAAACGGGTATCGATCGGGCACAGGTGGTGCTCACCATGTTTACCGATGACGGCCAACCGGTGCTGTCTGATCCGCGTCAGGTACTGGTGCATATTCTCCAGAAGCTCTCTGACCGGGGGCTGCACCCGCGAGTAGCCATTGAGCTGGAATTTAATTTGTTTACTCGCACGGCAGAAGGCGAGTCTCTGCGTGACATGTTGCCTGCAGATAATCAAACCGGCGGCAATTTGTACGGCCTCAGTGCACTCGACGAACACGCTGAGCTGCTGCAGGTACTGAAAGACAGCTTTGCGGTTCAAGGCCTTCCCTATGAGGGCGTTCTGAAAGAAGCCGCCCCCGCGCAGTATGAAATCAACGTCGCCTACTCCGATGATCCGCTCGTCTATTGTGATCAGATTATTCGCATGCAACGCGGCATTCGCGCAGTGGCCGAAAGATTCGATACGGTCGCCAGCTTCATGCCCAAGCCAATGGAGAATCAGGCGGGCAATGGGATGCATGTGCACTGCTGCCTACTGAACGACGCTGGTACCAATGTGTTTGATAACGGTGACGTAGAGGGTACCGCGATACTCCGACAAGCGGTTGCGGGGTGCATTGACCTGATGAGCGACACTCACCTGATCTTTGCACCGAGCTATAACGCCTATCGGCGCTTTCAAGCAGGTAACCACGCCCCGACGCAGCCCAACTGGGGCTACGATAACCGCACCACAGCGCTGAGAGTGCCGGCGAGCCCCAGCCCGGCTACGCGGATTGAGCACCGGGTTGCCGGCGCTGACAGCAACCCCTATCTCGCGGTTGCCGCCCTGTTGGCCGGCATTTTTAGCGGCATTGATCGCGACTTGGATGCACCGGCACCCATTGCCGGCAACGCCTGGCTGGAGGACACGGACAACGTCTGTTTGCCTGGCAACATGGCGGAGGCCATTACACGTTTTTCCCAATCGCAGCGGGTACGCGAGACGTTGTCATCATCGTTCCAATTTGCGTTCAGTGAAATCAAAAAACAGGAGCTGTTGGAATTTGAACGACGTGTGACTAACTTCGAACTGGAGACCTACCTCTCCGCATAGACCTAAAAAAGTGAATGCTCGTGCTTTGGCAGGACTTGCAGAGCGGGACGGCCAAGATCGTCTACGCTGGGCTAGCAATTCGACTGAGCACCTACTCTTACCCCCTGAAACATTGAAATGGAGCCCTTATGACAACTGTGATGGATTTTTCTGCCGCGCTGGCAAACGGCGAGGACACTGCACTCAGCCAGTTCAGCGGCAAGGTCTTACTGATCGTCAATACCGCCTCGAAATGCGGGTTTACGCCGCAATACCAAGGGTTGGAGTCACTGCACAAGCGGTTTGGCGACCAAGGATTCTCAGTCCTCGCTTTTCCCTGCAACCAATTCGGCGCACAGGAGCCGGGCACCGAAGCGGAGATTCAATCGTTCTGCGACCTGAACTATCAAACCAGCTTTCCGCTGTTCAGCAAGATCGAGGTGAATGGCGCCGCCAGCCATCCGCTCTTCACACACCTCAAGGAACAGGCTCCGGGTGTACTCGGTAGCAAGCGCATTAAATGGAACTTCACGAAGTTCTTGATCAATAAGGATGGCGAGGTGGTAAAACGCTACGCCCCCTCGACCAAGCCCGAGGCCATTGCCAGCGATATCGAAGCGCTACTCTGAGGTCCCCTAATGCTCGCGGGTTTCTCTGAAGCGGATGTCCGGCCAGCGCTCCTCCATCAGCGAGAGATTCACGCGAGTGGGCGCCAGATAAGTCAGGTGGCCACCACTATCTTCTGACAGGTGCTCTGCTGCTTTTTTCCGAAACTCCTCGAGCTGACGCTCATCGGGTGCCTCGACCCAACGAGCCGTGTATATGTTAACCGGCTCGTAAATCGCCTCGACCTTATACTCGTCTGCCAATCGATAGGCCACCACATCGAACTGTAGCTGCCCCACCGCACCGACAATGAGGTCGCTACTATTAAGCGGCGAAAAGACCTGTGTCGACCCCTCCTCAGACAACTGCTGCAGGCCTTTCTGCAGCGCCTTGGTTTTCATTGGATCTTTAAGGCGGATGCGGCGAAACAGCTCAGGCGCGAAATGAGGTATGCCTGTGAAGCGGATTGCCTCCCCGGTGGTAAAGGTGTCGCCGATCTGGATGGTGCCGTGATTGTGCAGGCCAATAATGTCGCCGGCGACAGCCGACTCGACCAAAGTCCGATCTCCGGCCCGGAACGTGACCGCGTCGGCAATACGAACGTCCTTGTCGATACGTACGTGGCGCATCTTCATCCCTTTGTCGTAGCGGCCTGAACAGATACGCATAAAAGCGATGCGATCCCGATGCTTGGGGTCCATGTTGGCTTGAATCTTGAACACAAAACCGGTGAATTCGGACTGTGAGGCCTCGATGGTGCGCTCTGAGGACGCCCTAGCTTGGGGAGGGGGTGCCCACTCGACAAAATCGTTGAGCATTTCTCTCACGCCAAAATTTCCCAGCGCAGTACCAAAAAATACGGGTGTTAACCGACCCTCAAGAAAAGCGGTCAAGGAGAATTCGTGTGAGGCGCCTCTGACCAACTCGACCTGATCGACGAAGTCCTGATATTCATCGCCAAGTAGCGCTCGGGCGCCCTCCGAATCGAGGCCTGAAATCAGATTTTCATCGGCCAATACCGCGCCCTGCCCCGGCTGAAAGCAGTGGATCGTATCGGTGTACAAGTTGTATACGCCCCGAAAATCGCGGCCCATCCCAATAGGCCAGTTGATAGGCGCCCCGGCAATGCCCAGCACCTCCTCCACCTCATCGACCAAATCGATGGGGTCGCGTATGTCGCGATCCAGCTTATTGACGAAGGTCATGATGGGCGTATCGCGCAGGCGACAAACATTCATGAGTTTGATAGTCCGGTCCTCGACGCCCTTGGCCCCGTCAATGACCATCAGGGCTGAGTCGACCGCCGTCAGGGTTCGATAGGTATCCTCGGAGAAGTCCTCGTGACCGGGTGTATCGAGCAGATTGACCCAGCACTCTTTGTAGGGGAACTGCATCACAGAGGACGTGACGGAGATACCCCTCTCCTGCTCCAACGTCATCCAGTCTGACGTGGCATGGGGTCCTTTTTTACCCTTGACCGAACCCGCCACCTGAATCGCCTGCCCCAGCAGTAGCAGCTTTTCTGTCATGGTGGTCTTGCCCGCATCTGGATGAGAGATGATGGCAAAGGTGCGGCGAGACTGGATGTCGCGCTGAAGTTCAGACATGGCGCCTCCTCAAGCGAGGCGCGATTATGCCAGCCAATACGGATGGCGTCAGGCGGGCGTAGGTAGCGAGCGCTGCAGATGGCTGAGCAAAGCATCGCCGACGTGGGTCATCGACGGGCAATCAGCACCGAGTAATTTCGCCATTGAGGTGACCTCTAGCCCCTCATACCCACAGGGATTAATCCCGGAGAAAGGAGAGAGGTCCATGTCAACGTTGAGTGACAGGCCGTGGTAACTCCGGCCACGACTGACCTTGAGACCCAGCGCCGCGATTTTCTGCCCCCTCACGTAAACCCCTCGGGCAGCTGGATCGCCATAAGCCTCGATCCCCCACTGCGCCAAAACAGCTACCACTGCCGTCTCCAAGAGCGTGACCAGTTCGCGCACGTTGACGCCAGCCCGTCTCAGGTCATACAGCACATAGGCCACCCACTGTCCCGGTCCGTGGTAGGTGACCTGGCCACCACGATCAATTTGAATCACCGGGATTTCACCGGCATCCAATACATGTTCGGCCTTGCCGCTTAAACCTTGGGTGTAAACCGGAGGGTGCTCGAGCAGCCAGATTTCATCCTCAGTCCGCTCGTCACGCGCCGAGGTAAACGCCTTCATGGCATCAAAAGTCGATTCAAAATCGACACAACCGAGACGCTGGCATTGCATGATGTCAGAGCACCATCGACACCAAGCCGGTGCCCATCAGATCCTGATGGATCAGCTTTAGCTGTGCTTCGCTTTGTGCCTCGATGGTGATTGTGATCGAGTGGAAAGTGCCATTCCGAGACGGTTTCACCATGACATCGGCGTCGGTGAAACCGGGCGCTCGCTTATGGAATATCCTCATCACAGCCGGCTGAAAGGCGTCAACCGCACGGCCCAGCACTTTAATGGGATAACGACATGGAAAGATAATTTTGGGAGGTTCTTCAGTCACCATGCTCAAGCCAGTAGCTGCTGAAACCACAGCAGAACCGCATCCCAAAGCCGGGCGAAGAAGCCCGCCGGCTCTACAGCCACCAGCACTTCCAGTGGCACCTCAGCGACCGATTCACCGGCACGGGTTAATACCACGCGACCGACAACATCGCCCACCTGCAGAGGTGCAACCAACGGTCCGTCGACTTCAACTAGCGGTGTGATATCCGCGCTGCTTCGTGGCAACGTCAGTACCGGTCCGGTAATGACCCCCAGACTGGCCTCTTTTACCTGACCTTTCCATACGCGGGATACGGTCAACGTCTCTTGGTCCACCAGCGGCCTGATGGTTTCGTAAAAGCGAAACCCATAGTTCAGCAGGCTCCGCGTCTCAGATTTGCGACTCGCGGTAGAGCTGCTGCCCATTACCACCGACACCAACCGCATATCGTCGCGTTTAGCCGAGGCAACCAGGCCGTAGCCCGCCACGCTGGTGTAACCCGTTTTCAATCCGTCGACCGAAGCGTCCTCGCGCAACAGGTGGTTTCGGTTGTACTGTGTGATGTCGTTGTAGGTGTAGCTCTGCTCCTTGTACACCGCGTATCGTTCCGGATGGTCCCGAATGGCGGCCACTGCGGTAGCCGCGAGATCTCTAGCCGTGGCGAGATGATCGGGATGGGGTAGCCCGTGACTGTTCTCGAAGTGGGTGCCAGTCAGCCCCATGTCCTCTGCATAACGGTTCATCAAGTCCACAAAGGCGGCCTCACTGCCGGCGATGTGCTCGGCGATGGCAACCGTCGCATCGTTGCCCGAGGAGATCACAATACCGCGCTCCAGCTCAGCGACCGTGACCGGCTTGCCGGGTTCAATCCACATCAGAGAGGAACCATTGAATACCGGATTCTGGGACCAGGCATTGCGGCTGACCGGCACCAAATCGTCCAAGCTCAGTCGACCCAGCTCCACCTCTTGAGCCAAAATATAAGCCGTCATCAATTTAGTCAGACTTGCGGGCGGCAATTGCACATCGGCGTTGTGCTCAACTAATACCTCACCGGTGTCAAAATCGATCAATAGATAAGAATCGGCGTTGATAGCGGGAGGAGACGGCACCAGACCCGAATTGGCCATGCCAATTAAAGGCATGACTAACGCACACATAAGACACCAGACTGAGTGTTTACGGGTCACTCTCGCTGCTGACATCAACTGACTCTCCAAATAATGGCTTTATCCAAGGGGCGCCAGTGTACGCTCGGCAACCGTGGGATCAAAATCTTGTACTCAGGGTAACGGCTGTGGCGCAGCGTACCCCTCAGCAACCAAATTTTGTCGGGCCTGCTCCAACACCGCGGGGTCAGCAAAGGGCCCCAGCCGCACCCGATACAGCCGCTGAGTCCCGACATCAACCGGCGTAATGGTGGCGGTGTATTCCTGCTCTGCGGTGAGATCCGCGACGACCTGCTCGGCTGTCGGCAGAGATTGATAGGCGCCGAGCTGCAGGTAACGATACGGTGCGCCTGAGGATCCGCGCCGGTCATCGACGCCGCTTATAGTAAGCGCCTCGACCAACACAGGTGCCGTACCTTGATCTGCAAAGCCTAGTTGCAACGCTGCGCCATACGAAAGGTCGATAATTCTCTCAGAATGAAACGGTCCGCGGTCATTGACTCTGAGCACCGTCGTCTGTTGGTTCAAAAGATTGGTCACCCGGACATAACTGGGTATGGGTAGAGAGCGATGCGCGGCCGTCGCGCCGAACACGTCAAAAATCTCTCCGTTTGAGGTCTGGCGTCCGTGAAACTTCATCCCGTACCAGG
>Ga0181601_10003154_pt1 | contig 13992 bp, 15 predicted proteins | sample 041ome_8_FD_133020 | JGI IMG/M metagenome (GOLD analysis project Ga0181601, IMG submission 133020) | Coastal salt marsh microbial communities from the Groves Creek Marsh, Skidaway Island, Georgia - 041407BS metaG (megahit assembly) | ecosystem: Environmental > Aquatic > Marine > Intertidal zone...
CCAATTTTCCCAGAACCATATAATTGTCCTGCTTTTTCTTCAAACTTTCGTATGAGAAACATTTTCTCATAAAACTTAATTAGCTCATCATTAGAGAAGGTATTGTTAATTTTTTTTGCCATTTAATCTAATTTAATAATTATCTCGGAGTCTGTTGGATTAGTATTTTTTTGTTTTGATATTTCATCAATATAATCATCTTTATTAGAGTAGAAAGAATGTAAGTCTACATTCAAATCTATCATATTTTTTTTAAGTGTCTCTTGAAGCTTTATATACATTTTTTGCTCAAACTGATGAATTAAATAATTACCGATATTAAACTTTCCATAAATAGTATGATAAATAAGGTAAATTAATACAAATGCAAAAAATAAATTAATAATACTGTTAGCTTTTAAAAACTTCACTTAATTTACCAGCATAACCCTGAATCTTATTACTTTCTGATATTCTAAGAAGCTGATTATATTTAGCAACCCTGTCCGAACGAGCAAGAGAACCGGTTTTGATAAGAGGACATGCAGAGGCTACAGCTAAATCAGATATGAAAGAATCCTCAGTTTCACCAGATCTATGCGACATAATTGAGGCAAAATTATTATCTGAAGCCATTTCAATAGCTTTAAGTGTCTCTGTTACAGTACCAATCTGATTAAGTTTTATTAAAATGCTATTAGCTTGTTTTTGATCAATACCAGTTTTCAACTTTTCTAAATTGGTAACGAATAAATCATCTCCAACTAATCGTATTTCTGAACCTAGCTGTTTAGTTATTTCAGTCCAACCATCATAGTCTTCTTCGTTTAGAGCATCTTCAATTGAAAATATTGGATAATTTTTACAAATATTTTTATAAACATCAATCATTTGGTCTGTTGAGTAACTATTACCTTCAAAATTATATTTTCCATCTGAGTAAAATTCACTTGAAGCTGAGTCAAGAGATATTTTAAATTGATCATTTTGTTTAAATCCAGCTTTATCTATAGAATTGCAAATCAGATCCAAAACATCTAGATGGGATTTTAAGTTTGGAGCAAATCCACCTTCATCTCCTAAATTAGTATTTAAAGATTTACTTTTTAAATCACTTTTAATATTAGATATAACAGCATGTGTTGCTGCAAGTGCTTCCTTAAGAGAATTAAAACCTATAGGTAAAATCATAAATTCTTGGAAATCTACATCATTGTCTGCATGCTGACCTCCATTAATGACGTTTAGCATAGGTACGGGGATAATTAAATTACTGTCTCCTTGAGAAAGAAAAACATTTCCAAAATTTATATGAGACCATGCTTTGTAAAAAGCTAGACTCAATGAAAGAATAGCATTTGCTCCAAATTTAGACTTATTATCAGTTCCGTCTAATTCTATTAAAAATTGATCAAAGTCTTGGTAGTTTGAAAAATCCTTTGAAACTATATTGGGTTTAATTTGGTCATTAACATTTGATACAGCTTTCAAAACACCCTTACCACTCATTCTATCTTTGTCTCCGTCTCGTAATTCTAGTGCTTCAAATTTTCCAGTTGAGGCACCAGATGGAACCATTCCCCTGAATGAAAGAGGTATATTTTCAATCATTAATTCACATTCAACAGTTGGGTTACCTCTACTATCGAATATTTCTCTTGCTATAATATTTTGTATTTTCATTTTATTTTGCTGCCTTATTTATTTTGTTAATAGAACTTAAAAGCTTTGGCATATTATGCAAATGCATCATATTTGGGCCATCGCTTAATGCTTTTTCTGGATTGGGATGAGTTTCAATAAAAAAACCAGCTAGCCTTAAAGAGGCAGCAGATTTTGATAAAGGAACAACATATTCTCTAGCACCCCCGCTTTTTATACCCATCCCACCGGGTAATTGAACACTGTGGGTACTATCAAAAATTATAGGATATCCAAATTGCTTCATGAAATGAACACCTTTAAAATCATTAATCAAGTAGTTATAACCAAAAGAATTGCCTCTTTCAGTAATAAGAATTTTTTTATTATTTTGGTTTTCAATCTTTAAAATAATATTTTCAATTTCTTGATGCGATAGAAATTGACCTTTTTTTACATTTACAATTTTTTTTGTTTGTGCAGCAACTCTGATTAGATCTGTTTGTCTACATAGAAAAGCTGGTATTTGTATGATGTCTAATAAAGGCTCAAGTTTATCAATCTGATTTGTTTCGTGCACATCAGAAGTAATAGGGATTTTTAAATCCTTTTTTAAATTTTTTAAAATATCAATTGACCTCTCAATTGAAACTTTACTTCTAATGGTCTTATCAGAACTTCTATTAGCTTTATCAAAGCTGCATTTAAAAATAAAATTAAAATTATTTTCAGTAGAATATTTAATTAATTTAATAGCTACTTGCCTTACTAATTTTTCACTCTCTAATAAACATGGACCCGAAATAAGTAATAGTTTTTCATTATCATTTTTTATATTGATTTTACCTAAAGTGACTTTTTTAGACATTTTTATGAGTTAGACTATTCTTAATGAAAGATAAAAATATAGGATGTGGTTTAAAAGGTTTAGATTTTAATTCAGGATGATACTGCACAGCTAAAAACCATTTGTGGTTTTTATTTTCAACAATTTCTAAAAGTTTTTTATCTTTTGAAAAACCAGAAAATATTAAATCCCCTCTTTCAATAATTGATTTAAATTTAGGATTTACTTCATAACGATGTCTATGTCGTTCGCTAATCATCTTTTTTCTATAAATTTTAGAAGCAAGTGAGTTTTTTTTAATAAAACAAGGATAAGCACCAAGGCGCATAGTTGCACCAAGATCATTTTCTTTAGACCTTTTAATTTTTTTATTTTTTAAATTCCATTCAGTCATAAGTGATATGATATTGTTTTTATATTTACCAAATTCAGAACTTCCTGAATTTTTTAATCTAATGACATTCCTCACATACTCTATGATTGTTAGTTGCATTCCTAAACATATACCTAAAAATGGAACGTTGTTTTCTCGAGCAAATTTTATAGCTTCTAGTTTTCCAGGTATGCCTCTATTTCCAAACCCCCCAGGGATAAGTATACCGGAAGCAGATTTTAATAATTCATTAACATTTTTTTTATTTATGGTTTCTGAATCAATCCATTTAATCATTACATTTGCCTGATTGTGAATGCCAGCATGGTAAATTGCTTCATAAAGTGATTTGTAGCTATCTTTTAAGTGAACATATTTACCTATAATAAAAATTTTTAAATCTTCTTTTGTTTTAGACTCTAAAATTTCAAAATTTTCCCAAACCGTTAAATTTTTTGCTTTAATTGGTTTAATCTTTAATTTTTTAATAACTAAGTCATCGAGTTTTGATTTTGAAAGAAGTTGAGGTACTTGATAAATGCTGTTTACATCATAAGAGGGAATAACAGCATTTGAGGGTACATTACAAAATAGACTAATTTTTTGAATTTCTTCTTTGCTAATCTTTTGATTGCTTCTACAAACTATGACATCTGGTTGTATCCCTGAATTTAGTAATTCCTTTACAGAATGCTGAGTTGGTTTTGTTTTAACCTCACCTGAGGTTTCAATATATGGAAGTAAAGTTAAATGTATTAGTAAAGTATCAAATTGACTTTCGTTTTTAAATTGTCTGATAGCTTCTAGAAAAGGAAGGCTTTCAATATCTCCAACAGTTCCACCTATTTCGCATATAATAACATCGTCTTTATGTGAAGATTTAGTAATAGATTTTTTGATTTCTTCAGTGACATGCGGAATTACTTGTACTGTTGATCCTAAATATTCGCCTCGTCTTTCTTTAGCTAAGATTGTTGAATAAATCTTACCAGATGAAATCGAGTCATTTTTTGAACATGTTATGTCTGTAAATCTTTCATAGTGACCAAGATCAAGATCTGTTTCATATCCATCATCAGTAACGTAAACCTCACCATGTTGATAAGGACTCATAGTACCTGGATCTACGTTAAGATAAGGGTCGAGCTTTCTAATTTTAAGCTTAACTCCTCTAGAGCGGAGTAATGAAGCTAGTGATGCAGTGACTATTCCCTTACCTAGTGATGATACAACACCTCCGGTAACAAAAATTAATTTCACTGATTAGGCACTTCTGGAATTTGCTCCTCTATTGATTCATCAATAACTATTTCATCTTGAATCTCTTCTAAATCAGTTGATGAGGAATATTGTTTTGTTATTACAGCACCCATAAACAAGCACCAAAATAAAAAACCAAATCCAAGAGCGTATGTTATTTTTGTCATACCTGAGAATGAAGATTTATTTGCAGTCATACCACCTGTAAGTGAAGTTTGGGTACCAAGACCTAAGCTACCACCCTCTGTTTTCTGGAAAAGAATGATAAGTATAAGTACAGCCCCTATAACAGCACTAACAATCAAAAATAAGTTTATCATTATTATTTATTTAAAATATTTTATGAAATCAGATTTGGTAGATGCAGATCCAACCAAAACACCATTCACTTTTTGTAGATTTAGAATATCCGATACATTGTCTAAATTTACCGAACCACCATATAAAATTTTTATTTTTTTAAAAGAGTATTTTTTACAAATATCATGTAAATAATTGCTAATTTCATCAATTTCAGACATTTTGGGGGTTAAACCAGTTCCAATTGACCATAAAGGCTCATAAGCAACTATAATTTCTCTATAAGAAGTTTTTTTGTTAAAAATATTGTCTATTTGAGTTTTTAAGTATTTTTTAGTTTTTTTGGATTTATAAACAGATTTAGACTCACCGATACAAACTATTGGCGTAATATTGTTGGTTATACACAGATTGAGTTTTTTAGATACAGTTTGGTCATTATCTTTAAAATTAGATCTAACTTCTGAATGGCCTAAAATGCAGTATTTGATTTTATTTTCTTTCAAATAACTTATATCCAAAGAACCTGTACTTGCTCCCAATCCATGCAAGTCTATATTTTGAGCAGCTAGAGTATTTTTTGGATATTTTTTTTGTACCAATAAATGAAAAAAGTTATTAGGAGCGCTAATAATTTTGTGTTTTTTTGATTTAGAAAAAGAAGCTATAAGCCTAGATAGAGAAGTTGTTTCTTTTAAATTTAAATATGATTTCCAATTAAATATTATATATTTCATGATGTTTTACTGATATCAGATATTAAATATAAATAAAATGAAAAAACTAATAGTATTATTTTTTAGCGCTGCCTTAGGTATAAGTTTTTTATTTATTGGATTTGGCTCTTACTTTGGACAAAGCCATGCGATAAAAGTTGGTGATATTAAAATTACTACTAGTGAATTCTCAAGACAATATGAAAATTACAAAATAGAGAAACAATTATCTGGATTGAGTGAAGAAGAAGAGCTCTACTCTAAAATCCAATTTGTAAATCAATATGTGAATCAGCTGGTATTTGAGGAATATCTTAATAAGAAAATTCAAATAAGTGATAATTCTAAAAAAGTTGTTTTAAAAAAATCACTAAATAATGAGGAAATGTTTAATAATCTTGATGAAGCCAGTTTACAAAACTACCTAAAAGAAATTTCATCTGGAATTAATAAAGATATTTTTAATAATTCTTTAAACGTACAAGAATTAGTATCAATGGATATAAATGACTCTCTCTTAATCGAAAAAAATCTCACCATTTACGAGGTAGATAAAAAGCAAAAGAATATTCAAAATAATTTCACTCAAGAATATTTAGAAAATTATAATTTTTATAAAATTATTATTGAAGAATATAATATCAAGACATATTTAGAGGATAATTTAATTTCTGAACAACTACTTAATGATTATTATGAAGAAAATATTAATAAATTTACATCTAATAAAGAATATTCATATGAGCAAGTTATTTTAGATAAAAAATCATCTGATAACTTTGAAATTTTAAAAAATAATGAGGATGCAAAATTTAAATTATTTGAGAACATTGATGAAAAATTAATTTTACCTCAAATTAAAGCAGAGCTAGAAATATTAAGCATTGATGAAGTTAGTAAGGCTATAAATATTGGAGATAAGTTTTTTTATATCAAAAAAATAAATTTTAATGATATATCAATCAAAAAATTCGATGATGTTAGAGACTCAATAAAAGATAATATTTTACAAACAGAAATAAATAACTTTGAAATTACACCTGATAACAAAAGTATAATTAAACAATATTTAAAAGAATACGAAGTTTACTCTAACTCATTTAATTTTATTGAAAATATACCAGAACAGTTTCAGACATTTAATTTTAATAAATTTGAAGATGAGTTTATTCAAGAAAATTTCTTTTACAATTATAGGGTTATAGAAATAGATCCAGAAGATTTAAGTAACAATATCAAGAATGATTTCATTGCAAGCTATTCTAACTTTCAAAATAATATTAAAAAAAATCACACTATTGAGGATCTTGTAGAGAAAGGATCAATAAAAGTTAATTATTTTACTGACTCACTATCAATTAAAGGATTTTTTATACCAGAAGAAGATTTAGAAAACATAATAACTATAAGAAAAGATGATTTATTAAAAATTATTCTACCGAATGAGGTTGTGTACTTATCTGTAAATGATATCAACTCCATACAACCTCTTGAAATAAAACAAAATATTATCAATCAAATATATTCAAATATAATTAATCAAATAAAAAAAGACTTAGAAATTGAAGTAAATAACCAACAGTTACTTCAATTATAGTAACTGATGTACATTCAAGGCAAAAAAATCTTTTTAGATACAGAGAATTCAATAACTATATATCAAAAATTGATTAAAACATTTGATGATGTTTCAATCTTAGAGTCAGTAATTGGCGGCGAAAATAAAGGAAGATACTCAATAATCTTATTTAATGTTTATGAAAATATTGAAATTTATCAAAACTTTGCAATTTCCAATTCAAAAAAAATAAAAATAAAATCTCCAGTTTCTTATCTAAAAACATTACAAAAAAATCAGAATTTCACTGATTTATATAAAAAAAAGATACCTATACCATTTATAATCGGAAATCTATGTTTTGACTTAGCTAAATTTAGTCTTCCTAAACTTAAATATGATATATCCAAAAATGAAATTAATATTCCACTAGCTCATTTCATAAAGCCAAAAAATTTAATAATTATAGATAATGTTTTAAATGAGACACATCTTATTGAATTCTCTTTAAATAAAATCAAATCCAAAACTAAACTTAATAAAATTGAAAATATTTTATTATTACCACTAAAGAAAAATAGAAAAATTCTATCCAAAAAAACCTCTAAATTTAAAAGTCATATGTCTAAAAAAAGTTTCTTTGGCAAAGTAAATAATTTAAAAAAAGAAATAGTTAATGGAGAAATTTTTCAAGCAGTTCTTTCCCAAAGATTTTCAGCAATTTATAAAATTGACCCTTTTAATTTCTATCGAGCTTTAAGGTCAATAAATCCATCACCTTACTTAGTATTTTTAAATTTAAAAAAATACCAAATCATATGCTCTAGTCCTGAAACTATGATTAATGTTAAAAATAATAAAGTTACTCTTCGACCTATTGCTGGAACTCGAAGAAGAGGTAAAAACAATGAAGAAGATATCAGATTAAAAAATGATCTGTTAAGTGATAAAAAGGAATTGGCTGAACATTTAATGTTAGTCGATCTAGGCCGAAATGATGTTGGTCAAATATCAAAAAAAGGGACAGTTAAAGTTACAGAAAAAAATATCATAGAGTATTATTCTCATGTGATGCATATTGTAAGCAATGTAACAGGAGAATTAAAAAATAATCTAACTCCAATGGATGTGTTATATGCCGGCCTACCTGCTGGAACTGTATCAGGAGCACCTAAGATTAGGGCATTAGAACTATTGGAAGAACAAGAAGATATTAATCGAGAATTTTATTCAGGTTCAGTATGCTATTTAGATATTAATGGTGATATGGATAGTTGTATAAACTTAAGAACAGCAATGATAAAAGATAATGTGATTTTTACACAAAGTGGTGCAGGAATTGTTTACGATAGTATTGATAAAAATGAATATTTAGAATGCATTAATAAAGCGAATGCTATATTTGAAGCTTATAAAATAGCTCATCAAATATCATGATCACACTTATTGATAATTACGATAGTTTTACTTTTAATTTATTTCATGAACTATCAAAAAAAGATGAAGTTCAAATTTTTAAAAACGATGAAATTAAAAAAAACTTTTTAAAAATAATTAAGAGTAAAGCAGTAGTCATATCTCCAGGACCAAGCAATCCTTTTAATTCTGGCGATTGTCTAGATTTGGTAAATAAAATTTATTCATTTATGCCAATTCTAGGCGTTTGTCTTGGTCATCAAATTTTAGGAGTATATTTTGGTATAAAAATAAAAGTTCTTAAAATTCCAAAACACGGAAAAATATCAACAATAAAAATAAATAAAAATTGTAAGATTTATAACAATGTAGAAAAAACATTCAAAGCTACAAGATACCATTCCTTATACCTTGAAAAAGAAAATTTTCCGAAAAATCTAGAAATCACTAGCCAATCAATTGACGATAAAGTTCTTATGAGTTTCAAACATAAGATTTATCCTATTTATGGTGTACAATATCATCCGGAAAGTATCGAGACATCCAAGGGTTCAACTATTCTTAAAAATTTTATCGATATATTATGAAATTTAATATTGAAACAAAAATTACTGAAAAAAATTCCTCAGAAGCTATTAAATACCTTTTTGAAACTGAAAATATAACTCACCAATCTATAATTATATACCAACTCAATAATTATATTAAAAATACAAAAGTTTTACTTAATCTAAGAAACTACATATATAAAAATTCAAATAAAGTTAAAAGTGTTCCCTATTCATTAGATACATGTGGGACAGGAGGAGATGGATTACAAACGCTTAATATTTCTACATCAGTTGCTTTATTAATATCATCAGTAGGAATACCAATTGCAAAACATGGGAATAGAGCGGCTAGCTCTTTAAGCGGTTCTTCTGATATTATTAGCCAATTAAATGTAAAAATTGAGGATAATGAAAAAAAAATTCATAAATTTTTTAACAAAAATAATTTTATTTATTTGAATGCACCATTATTTTACCCAGATTTAAAGAAAGTTGCTAATGTCAGAAAAATGTTTCAATCCAAAACAATATTCAATTATATGGGGCCTACTCTTAATCCTTTAAAAGCAAAATATCAATTATTAGGAACATTTAATAAATCATCTGCTGAGATATTAAATAAAATTTTGTCTAATATAAATCTTAGAGGCTATAGTATTTTTTATTCACACGATGGACTTGATGAAATTAGTATTTTTTCACCTACTACTTTTTATAAATACCATAATGGAAAGACCTTAAAAAAAACTATATCTAATCAAAAATATAAAAAATATTTTTCATCAAAACCAAATTTTGAAGAAATTAAAGGAAAAGACCCTAAATATAATGCAAATAGATTGATCGAGCTATTTCAGGGTAGAAAAGATAGCTACAGAGATATAGTGATAATAAATGCAATACATGCAATGCAAGTAATTAAACCAAAATTAAAGTTTGACGACTGTTTTGAACAATTAAATGATGCTTTAGATAATAATATTGCTATCAATCATTTAAGAAATTTACAGAAATAATGAATATTTTAGATAAAATTGTAATAGAAAAAATAAATCATCTTAAATATTTAAATCAAAAAAATTATAATATTAAAAAAAATAAATCTTCTTTCTTTAAAGCTATTAAAAAAGAAATTAAGAATGGCAATAATGCTTTAATTGCAGAGTTTAAAAGATTCAGTCCGAGCGTTAATAAATTCAAGCAAATAAAATTTTTACAAAATGTAATCAGCGACTATGACAAATCAAATTGTTGTTGTATTTCAATTTTAACTGATAAAAACTTTGGAGGCAGTCTAAATGATTTATTAGTTGCAAAAAAAATAACTAAAAAACCTATTATCAGAAAAGATTTTATAATTAATCATAAACAAATTGAAGAAAGTAAATATTATGGTGCTGATGCAATCTTGTTAATAGCAAAAATCTTAACGAAAAAAAAATTAACTGAATTGTACAACTATTCGCTAGAACTTGGATTAGATGTACTAATTGAAATAGAAAATAAGAATGAATTAAAAAAAATATCCGAAATAGACGCCAAATTAATTGGAATAAATAATAGAAATTTAAGAGAACAAAAAATAGATATTAATAAATCTATAGAATTGGCTAAATTGTTAGAAAATATAGTTATTGTATCAGAAAGTGGTGTTAACAAAAAAAATATAAAATCAATAAAACAAAGTAGTAACATCTCCTCATTTTTAATTGGTGGAAGTATCTTGAATCAAAACGATAAAATAACTTATATAAACAATTTATATCAATCCTAATGAGCCTTACACATTTTAAAAATAAGAATAAAAATATCGAAATGGTAGATATCTCCAAAAAAAAACAAACTAACCGAATAGCTGAGGCAGAGTCATTTATTAGAATAAATAAAAATCTTTATAAATTATTGATTAATGATGAAAACCTATTTAATAATTTATGTCATACAGCTAAAGTTGCAGGTATTCTAGCAGCTAAAAATACATCATTTCAAATACCTTTAACCCATCAAATATCCCTTGATCACATATCAATTGAATTTAGCTTAGAAAAAGAAAGCTACATATACCTGAAGAGTTCCATTAAGACTAGGTATGCTACTGGACTTGAAATAGAGTCTTTAAACTGCATATCTACAGCTGCTATAACTATTTTTGATATGTTAAAATCTTATAAAAAAGAAATTATAATAGAGAATATAAAGTTAGTAAAAAAAAGAGGTGGGAAAAATAATATTGGATGACATTTTTAATGCTATTAAAATAATTCAAAAGGATCTTCCAAAAAATAAATTAAGAAAAGAATTATTAAAGAAATTAAATTTTGGAGATAAATTCTTATTACCCATCAAAATAAAACAAAATATCCCACCCTATAATCAATCATCTATGGATGGCATAGGTGTAAAAAAGAAAAAGAAAAAATACAAAATCAAAGGATCTACAAAATTAAATATTTATAAAAAAATTAATTTAACAGAGGATGAATGCTTAGTTGTTAAGACAGGATCATTAATACCTGATGATATAAAATATATAATTCCCATAGAGCGATTATTTAAATATAAAAAAGAATTTCATGTCCTTGAGTATAATTTTGAAAAAGATTTTATAAGAAAAAAAGGACATATTTTTAAAAAGGGACAATTAATTAACCCAAAAAATAAAGAATTATCATTGAAAGATTTCATAGCTTTAAAAAGTATTAATAATATTCAAGTAAAAGTTTTTCCAAAAATTTCATTTAAAATTATATCAACTGGAAGTGAATTTGATCGAAATCATTTTATCTATCCAACAAATGCTGAATATATAGATCACTTCATAAAACAAAATAACCATATTGTTAAAAAATGTATTCATCTTAAAGATGATCAAAATAAAATAATGAAAGAGATTAAAAAATATGATTGTGACATTACAATAGTCATTGGAGGTACAGGAAAAAGTAAGGATGATATAAATTTTGACAAATTTAATCTTAAAATTAATGGTTTAGATTTAAAACCTGGAAGGCCTTTTAAATATCTTTATGAAAAATCAAAGATAGTATTATTTTTTCCAGGAAACCCTACATCATCATTTGTACTTACTAACATTCTTCTAAAATCAATATTTAATTACTATAAAGGTCAAACTTATTTAACTCATAAAAAGATAAATATTAATGATATTGATTATGATTTTTCAAAATTGAAAAGAAAAAGTTTTTTGTTTGCTGATATCGTGAATAAGAATATTAAAATATTCTCCAATCAAGAAAGTTCTAATTTTAGCAATATAATTAATTCAAATTATTTAATCTATTATGATAAGACTAGTAATCTTAGAATGTTTTACATAGATGACTAAAAAAGCAAAAAAACTTTTAAATTTTTTAAAAAGATATATCGACAAAAATGGGATAGCACCATCTTTTGAAGAAATGAAGGTATATATGGATTTGAAATCAAAATCCTCTATTTTTCAATATTTAGAATATCTTGAAAATTTAGGCCATATAACAAGAGATAAAATAAAATCTAGATCTATAAAAATAAATGACTTGATACCCTATTTTAATGAGATATCAGCAGGAATACCGTTAAATACGAATTCAGATAATATAGAGCATATTCAGATTAGTGATTTATTAAAAAACAAAAATTTAGATTGTTTTGCATGTAAAGTTAATGGTAATTCGATGGAGAGCTATGGGATTTTGAATAATGATATAGTTATAATTGACAAAGATACATCATATCACTCTAAAAATATTTATGCTGTTGAGATTGATAATAGTGAAATAACATTAAAAAAAATAAAATTAACAGATAGCCATATTTTAATTGAAGGTGATAATAAAAATTTTCAACCTATCAAATATAATAAAGATAGAATAAAAATTATCGGTAAAATGGTAAATCTAGTGAGGAATTATTAATGGTAATTACCAGATTTGCACCCTCTCCTACAGGTAATTTTCACATGGGTAGTCTAAGAACTGCTATCTATAATTATTTATATTCAAAAAAGTATAAAGGTAAATTTCTTCTAAGAATTGAAGATACAGACAAAGAAAGATCAAAGAAGGAATATGAAAATGAGATACTTCATGTTTTTAAATTATTTAATTTGGATTATGATCAACTCTCTTATCAATCACACAATGAAGAAAAACATAAAGATTTCTTACAAAAACTAATAGGAATGGATCTTGCTTTTAAAGAAAAAAATGGTCCTTATAGATTTAAAGTGGATAGGGCTAATGAATATTTTCAGTATGATGATTTAATTCTTGGTGAGGTTAAGATACCATCAGATAATATTGAAGATTTCTCAATAGCAAGATCTGATGGAAGCCCTACTTTTATTTTAACTAATATAATTGATGACTTTTTAGAGGGAGTAACGCATGTAATTAGAGGGAATGATCACTCAATTAATACAATTAAACAAAAACTAATATCAAAATCTCTAAATCTACCTGAAATTAATTATGCACATATACCATTAATACATGATATGAATGGAAAAAAGCTATCTAAAAGAGACAATATCACAAATGTAAATGATTTTATTGAGCAGGGATATTTAATTAAAAGTGTATTTAACTTTATTATCAAATTAGGTAATAATTTTAATGATCATGAATATCTTGATAATGAATCTGCTATAAATAATTTTGAGTTAAGTAAAACGGTTTTATCTCCTGCTAAATTTGACTTAGATAAATTAAACTTTATTAATCAAAATTATATAAAACAATTATCTTTTTCAGATTTTAAGGAACAAATAAACGAAAAAAATTTACCATTAGTTAAAAACTATGATTTAGAAATCGTTTATGAATCCATTTTAGAAAGATGTATAAAACTAACAGATATAAATATTGAATTAGATAAACTTTTAAATTTTTATCACTCTAATAATCTTCTTTTATTAGAGGATGAAGAAAAAAACTTGATCAATAAAATTTATAAAGCCATTCAAAATTTGCATAACAATAACGAATTATTTGATGTATTAAATAAAGAAGATTTACCTTTAAAGAAAATAGGTAAAATTATAAGAAAAATTTTAGTGAACTTTGAGTCAAAGTTACCAATTGATAAAATAATTTTATTCTATGGTGTTGGTAATTTAAAAGAAAGATTGTTATTATATATAAATGATTGATGAAAAAAGATTTAAACTAACTGATAGTAAAACAGGTAAAGAGTATGAGTTTGATGGACTTAAAGGTACTATTGGACCAGATGTTATAAACATTTCATCACTTTATAAAAAAACTGGCTTATTTACCTATGATCCTGGTTTTACATCTACTGCTGCTTGTAATTCTAAAATCACTTATATCGATGGAGAAAATGGCGTA
>Ga0181601_10003158_pt1 | contig 13984 bp, 12 predicted proteins | sample 041ome_8_FD_133020 | JGI IMG/M metagenome (GOLD analysis project Ga0181601, IMG submission 133020) | Coastal salt marsh microbial communities from the Groves Creek Marsh, Skidaway Island, Georgia - 041407BS metaG (megahit assembly) | ecosystem: Environmental > Aquatic > Marine > Intertidal zone...
GAGGTCGCGGTCGAGGGCACAGACGCGGCGGACCTGCGGGTGAGGCATCCGGGCGTTGCAGGTGGGGCCGGTGCGACCAAAGCGGGTTTGCTGGCGCTCGCGGGCGGCAGTGACGCGGTCGCGCATCGTGGCGGAGGGTTCACCCGACCGGGTGGTGCGGAGTTCGGCGACGCTGAGCGCCGGGGCTTCGACGTGCAGGTCGATCCGGTCGAGCAGCGGGCCGCTGACGCGGGAGCGGTAGCGCTGGATCTGCGTCGGGGTGCAGCGGCATTGGTGCTGGGCGTCGCCGAGGTAGCCGCACGGGCACGGGTTCATCGCGGCGACGAGCATGAAGGCGCAGGGCAGGGTGATCTTGCCGGCGCTGCGGGAGATGGTCACGAGGCCGTCTTCCAGCGGTTGGCGCAGGACTTCGAGGGCGCTGCGTTTGAATTCGGGCAGTTCGTCCAGGAACAGCACGCCGTGGTGGGCGAGGGAGACTTCACCAGGGCCCGGGATGTGGTGCCGCCGCCGAGCAGGCCGAGGGCGATGGGCAGGTCGTAGCAGGGACCCTCCTTGCGCACGTGGCCGGGGGCCAGGTTGATGGTGGTGCGGGTGCGGGGACTGCGGAAGCCGCTGTTCTGCAGGGCGGAGGTGACGCGGTCCTGCGACTCCTTCACGGCGGCGTCGGGTAGGCCGACAAGGATGAGATGCGGCTCTCCCGTTTCGCCCGCGTTGACCTCAACGTGGACCAGTTCGGCGTCGATGCCCTGCAGCGCGCTCGAAAAGACGGTGGCGAGCATGCTCAGGGCCCTGCCGTCGCGGGAGCGGTCGCCGCCGCCCTGGCCTTGATGAGCGCGATGTTGCGCTCAATCGCATCCAGGTAGGGGTTGGGACCATCCGGGTAGGGATCCGCGAGGTATTGGTAGGCGCCTTGAAAATCGTTCTTAAGCTTCGGCAAAACGACGTTTTGCCAGAAGTAGGGGGTGCGGGCGATGAGGTCCTCGGCGGATTTGAAGAACCGCTTTTCGGGCGGCACCCCGAGGAAGTCATTCGACTCCATGAATTCGTTGAAAAGGATCTCGAGCTCGTCGGGATAATCCGCGGCGGCCAACTGGCCGAGGTAGTCGGACGTGGCGACGAAGCTGCCCACCAAGCGGTCGGCCGGGGCGTCGAAGACCAAGCGGGAGACGTCGGCGTCGGGGCCGGTGCAGCGGATGGCGCCGAGGACGATGCGGATCTCGCTCCAACCCAGACCGAAGCGGGGCAAGAGGGTGGCGGCGTGGGCGCAGCCGCGCAGGACGTGGGCGTAGGTGTATTTGGCGCTGGTGCCCTCGGTGTCGTGCTGGAGCTTGAGGTAGCCCATGTCGAGCAGGAGCACGGCGACGAGCGCGAGCTCAGCCTGGCGCCAGGAAATCCCGGCGGGGTTGCCGGCGCGGAACCAACCACGAAGCAGGCGGCCCATGCACAGGGTGGCCTGCAGGGTGTGCTGGTAATCGTGGTAGTGGAGATCGAGTTTCCGGTAGTCCGGATGCTCGCCGGTAAAGCAGTGCTTCACTTCGGCAAACACCTGATCGAAGAGGGTCGTGTCCCAGTCGGGCTGGATCTCGCCCAACATCGCCTTGATTCTCGCCGCTACAGCGGCGTCGTCTCGGGTGTCGACATCGGGGAACATCAGGTTCAGGAAGAAGCTGTAAACCGGCGGTAGCGGGCTGATTGTAAATTAATTGCTACAAGTGCGGGCAAGCCCTTTTCGCGATCAGCCTCAACTAAGTTTCTCCCCCTTTCCATGATTATCGGACTCACAGGCGGCATGGGTTGCGGCAAATCGACCGCGGCCCGGATGTGGGCGGAGCTGGGCGCTCGGTGGATCGATTCGGATCTGATTGTACGGGAGGAAGTTCTGGTCGATCCGGCCGTGGTCGCGGAGGTGGCGGCGACGTGGGGGCAGACGGTGCTGGACGGGGCGGGGCGGATCGATCGGTCCCAGCTGGCGGAGCGGGTGTTTGGCGACGATGCGGAGCGGGCCCGGTTGGAGGCGCTGGTGCTGCCGCGGGTCTATGCGGTGTGGCGCCGGGAGCTGGCGGTGCCGGGCCCGACGCTGCAGGTGGTGGAGGCGCCGCTGCTGTTCGAGCAGCAGCTGGAGAATTGGTTTGATTTCACCGTCTGCGTCGCCTCAAGTGCCGACATCCAGCTGGCCCGGTTGCGAAAGCGCGGATTGTCCCAAGCGCTTGCCGAGCAGCGGATTTCGAAGCAATTACCCTTGGCGCGTAAAGCGGAGTCAGCCGATGTGGTGCTGTGGAATGACGGCACGGAAGAACTCTTGCGGGAGCAGGTCGTTCATTTGCATGCCCGGTTCACGACCGAGCGCGGCGCGGCCTGAACCCAGGGGCAACTTTTTTAGACAAACCCTTCGTTATGGATGATTTAGACGATAACACGCCTGGCGTGTCGGCCGATGACAATGGCCCGGAGGCCACTGCGCGTCCGGCCCGTACCCGCGCTCCGCGCGGTCCGCGCCGGAAGAAAGCCGCCCCCTCGGAAGAAAAGGCTGCCGAGACGGCGGCGAGCGATGCACCGGCGGAAAAGCCGGCCGAGGCCAAGCCTAAGGGCGGCGATGAGGAAGAGGTTCCGCGCCGCTTTTCCAGCGACGACCCGGTCGATGACAACCGTGGTCGTGACGATGACGAGCGGGGTGGAGGCGACGATTCCTCCGACAGCGACGACAACGATCGCGGTGGGAACGGCAATGGCGGGGACAACGGTGACGATGACCGCGAGCCCCATTGGAAGAACCGCAAGGGCAAGCGCGGCAAAAAGGGCAAGTGGAAGAAGGACCGCCCGGACCGTGACAAGCCTCCGGCCCAGCCGCTGCCGCCCGGCATGGAGGAGATCAGGGTGGGTGAGCTGCCCAACCCGGATGACTTCGCCGACCTTGCTGAACTGGACGCCAGTGCCGAGGTTTCCCGGGCCTCGGTTGTCAGCCAGCTCCATCTGAACGAACTTTATCCGCTCGGAGTGGCCGAGCTCGGGGCCAAGGCCACGGAGATCGGTGCCAAGCTGGAGGGGGTCCCGGGTCGCCGCCAGTGGCTGGAGGCCATCTTCAGGGCCGCTACCGAACTCGATATCCCGCTGCGGGACCGCGGTTGGCTCGACCTGACCGACAACGGCTATGGTTTCATCGTGCATTCGCACGTGGCCTACCGGCTCTACCCGGAAAACACCTACATGCCGGCCTCGCTGGTGAAGCGCTACGGTTTGAAGCGCGGCCACGAGGTCGAGGTCATCGTGCGACCGCCCAAGTCCGGCGAACGCTGCCCCGCGGTCATCGGCATCGACAAGGTGATGGGCATGGAGCCCGAGAAGGTGGCCGCGATCACGCCGTTCGAGGAGCTGGAACCGTATTACCCGCTGAAGCGCATCCTGATGGAGGCGCCGGGCGTGCATAAGGACATCTCGATGCGCGCCGTCGATCTGCTGACGCCGACCGGTTTCGGTCAGCGCGGCCTGATCGTGGCGCCGCCCCGCACCGGCAAGACCGTGCTGATGCAGAACATGGCCAACTCGGTCACCGCCAACTTCCCCGAGGCCAAACTTATCCTGCTCCTGATTGACGAGCGCCCCGAGGAAGTCACCGACTTCAAGCGCCACACCCAGGGCGAGATCGTGTCGTCGACTTTCGACGAGTCACCGACCAACCACGTGCACGCGGCCGAGATGGTCATCGAGAAGGCGCGGCGGCTGGTCGAACTCGGCCAGCATGTGGTCATCCTGCTCGACTCGATCACCCGCCTGGCACGTGCCTACAACGCGCTCGCGTCAAATTCCGGCAAGATCATGTCGGGCGGCATCGAGGCGACGGCGCTGCAGAAGCCCAAGCGGTTCTTCGGCTCGGCGCGCAACATCGAGGGCGGCGGTTCGCTGACCATCCTCGGCACGGCGCTGATCGACACCGGCAGCCGGATGGACGAAGTCATTTTCGAGGAGTTCAAGGGCACCGGCAACATGGAGCTCCACCTCGACCGCGGCCTGTCCGACAAGCGCATCTTCCCGGCGATCAACATCGACCGCTCCGGCACCCGCAAGGAGGAGCTCATCTATCACCCGGAGGAGATGCAGCGTGTCTACGGCCTGCGCCGGGCGATGCAGGGCATCCCCCCGGTCGAGGCGATGGAGATGTTCATCACCCGGCTGCGGAAGACGAAGACCAACGCCGAGTTCTTGATGAGTTTGGCGAAGTAGGCCTGAATCGCCGTCGCCATGACCACCGCCGCCGCCGAATTCGCTGTCGAGCTCGCGCGGCGGCAGGGGCGGGTGTCCGCGGAGCAAATCGCGGCGGCGGCGGAGCGCCAGGAGGCGTCGGCCGATGAGTTCGGCCAGACGCGCTCACTGACGGCGTGCCTGCTCGAAACCGGAGCGATCACCGAACGCGGGTTGGCCGAGTTGCTGGCGGCGGAGTTTGGCCTGGAGTTCGTGCGACTCGACGGCGTGCGGATCGACGGCGGGGCGCTGGCCACGGTGTCGCGGGAGCAGGCGCGGGAGCAGGGGATTTGTCCCCTGGAGATCAACGAAACGGGCATCCGCCTCGCGGTGACCGATCCCCTCGCCACGGATGCGGTCGACGAGATCGGCCGGCGGCTCAACCGTCCGGTCGAGACCGTGGTGGCGCCGGCGGATGAGATTCGCCGGGCGATCGACCGCCACTACGGCGGTGAAGCGGATGCGACCGGGATGGAGGCCGCCACCGAAGGCGCGACGGGGCCGGATGCGGCGGTGAGCGCGGATGAGTGGGCTGCGGGCGATCAGGATGACGCGCCGGTGATTCAGCTCGTGCACACGCTCATCGCCGAGGCGATCCGGCAACACGCGTCGGACATCCACCTGGAGCCGCTCGAGCGACGTTTCCGCGTGCGCTACCGGATCGATGGTCGGCTGCACGAGATGGAGAACCCGCCCAAGCGCCTGCAGCTGCCGTTGATCTCGCGGGTGAAGATCATGGCGCAGCTGTCCATCGCGGAGAAGCGCCTGCCGCAGGACGGCCGCATGCAGGTCAAATTGGACGGCCGGCCCGTCGATTTGCGCGTGGCGACCGTGCCCACGGCGCATGGCGAGAGCATCGTGATGCGGTTGCTCGACCAGGCAGGCCTGAAGCGCGGCCTGCCGGAACTGGGCCTGCTGCCGGATGACGAGGCGGCGCTGCGGCGGCTCATCGGGCTGGCGGACGGCATCGTGCTGGTGACCGGGCCGACCGGTTCCGGCAAGACGACCACCCTCTATTCCTGCCTGCACCACCTCAACCGGTCGGATCGGAAGATCATCACGGTGGAGGATCCGGTGGAGTATCAATTGAGCGGCATCAACCAGGTGCCGGTGCGTCCGGAGGTCGGACTGACCTTTGCCGCGGCGTTGCGGGCCATGCTGCGCCAGGCGCCGAATGTCGTGAAGGTCGGTGAAATCCGCGATCAGGAGACGGCGGAGATCGCGATCAACGCCTCCCTGACCGGTCACCTGGTATTTTCCACCCTGCACACCAACGACGCCCCGGGCGCGGTGACGCGGCTGACCGACCTGGGGGTGAAGTCGTTTCTGGTGGCGAATTCGCTGCGGGCGGTGGTTGCCCAGCGGCTGGTGCGGCGCGTCTGTGTCCAGTGTCGCCGGCCCGTCGAGCCCACTGCGGCGGAGCGACGCTGGCTCGACGGCGTGCAGCTCGCCGAGGCACCGGCCTTTTGCGCGGGCGCGGGCTGCGAGGCGTGCCGGGGAACGGGGTTCCGGGGGCGGGTGGCCATTTTTGAATTCTTCGTCGTCAACCCCGAGGTGGAGCGTATGATTCACGACCATGCCGGACTTGCCCAACTTCGCCAATGTGCCCGCCGTCTCGGCATGCGCAGTCTCCGCGAAGACGGGCTGCGCAAGGCGGCGGCCGGTTTCACCACCATCGCGGAGGTGATCAGTGCCACCGTTGGCGACCCTGTCTGATCCTCAATAACCCATCCCTGTTGCCCTATGAGTTATGAAATGAACGACTTGCTCGAGCTGGTGGTCGAGCAAGGCTGCTCCGACCTTCACTGCCAAGTGGGCCAGCCTCCGACCCTGCGCCTGAGCGGCAGCATGGTGCCGATCGAGGGGCCGGACCTGACCCCGGCCATGACCGAGGAACTGATGCTGTCGATCACGCCCGACCATCACCAGCAGACGGCCAAGCTTGAGGGCGGGGCGGACTTTGGCTTCGCCTACATGGACAAGGCCCGCTTCCGCGTGTCGGTGCTCAAGGCCAAGGGCAACTACGGGCTGGTGCTCCGCCAGATTCCCAACGTGATGTTCGGCCTGCGGGACATTGGCCTGCCGGACAAGATCCGCGAACTGCTTTACCGCCCCCGCGGCCTCATCCTGGTCACCGGTCCGACCGGCTCGGGCAAGTCGACGACGCTCGCCTCGATGGTGAACTACATCAACGAGAACCGCGACGGCCACATCATCACCATCGAGGACCCGATCGAGTACTACCACGACCACAAGCGCTGCATCGTGACGCAGCGCGAGATCGGGTCCGACGTGCCGTCCTTCGCCGAGGCCATTCGCCGCGCGCTGCGCCAGGATCCGGACGTCATCCTCGTCGGTGAAATGCGCGATTTGGAGACGATTGAGGCCGCGATCAGCGCGGCTGAGACCGGTCACCTGGTGTTTGGTACGCTGCACACCAACAGTGCGGCCAAGACCATCGACCGCATCGTCGACGCCTTCCCGGCCAACATGAAGGACATGATCCGCACCCAGCTCGGCACCTCCGTGCAGGCGGTCATTTCCCAGGTGTTGTGCAAGAAGGTGGGCGGCGGACGCATCGCCGGCTACGAGATCATGGTCACCACCACCGCGATCGGCTCGCTCATCCGCGACAACAAGACCTTCCGCATCCCGTCGGAAATCCAGACCGGAGCCAACCTCGGTATGATCACGATGGATACTCACCTGATGAGTCTGGTGAACCGTGAGCTGATCACCCCCGACACCGCGGTGGAGAAGGCCCAGGATCCCGAGGACATGCGCAAGAAGCTTCTCGCCGCCGGCATGGAGCTGCGCGACGTGTAGCCTCCTCCGTCCCCAACCCGACCGCGATGTTCGAAGCCCATCATCACGCGGTCGTTGATTTCCTCCGAGCGCAGGCGCTGCTCGACGCCGAGCAGCTGCGCGCCCTCGAGGAGGAACACCGCGCCTCCGGCAAACCGGCCGCGCTCGTCGCGCTGGACCAGGGTTGGGTGGAGAAGCCGGCTCTGCTGGCGGCGTTGGCCAGTCACCTGGGTTGCGGGTTGGTCGAGACGTTGCCCGCGGGGCTGCCGCCCGACGCGGTCGCGTTGCTGTCGGCCAACCTGGCGCGGATGTACGGGGTGGCGCCGATGCGCGCGGACGCGACGAGTGTCGAGTTGCTGGCGGTCGACCCGTTCAACGCCCGCGTGGTTGATGACCTGACTTTTGCCCTCGGCCGTGATGTGAGCGTGCTGGTGGGCGACCCGCCGCGCATCGAGTCCTTGATCAGGCAGCACTACGGCAACGACGAAACCACGGTGGAGGCCCTGCTGGCGGAGTTCGAGGAAGACGCGGGTGACGCCGGTGCCGGGGAGCTGTCCGACAACGAGCTGGAAGCCCTGGCGGAGCAGGCGCCCATCGTGCGCCTGGTGAACCTGGTGCTGGCGCAGGCGATCCGGGATCAGGCGTCGGACATTCATTTCGAACCGTTCGATACGGATTTCAAAGTCCGCTACCGGGTCGACGGTGTGCTCTACGAGATGGCGCCGCCGCCCAAACATCTCGCGCTGCCGATCACTTCGCGGCTCAAGGTGCTGGCCAACCTGAACATCGCCGAGCGCCGGGTCCCGCAGGATGGCCGGATCAAGCTCACGCTGGGTGGGCGGCCGGTGGATCTGCGCGTCTCCACGCTCCCGACGCAGTTCGGCGAGTCGGTCGTGCTGCGCGTGCTGGACCAGGGCGCGCTGCGGCTGGAGCTGGCGAACCTGGGTCTGCCGGCCGGGATCGAACAGGGGCTGCGGGAAATCATTGCCCGGCCGAACGGAATCCTGATCGTGACCGGACCGACCGGCTCGGGCAAGACGACCACGCTCTACAGCGCGCTGCGGGAATTGAACGACCCGGTCCGCAAACTCCTGACCGCGGAGGATCCCGTGGAGTATGAAATCGAGGGGGTGATGCAGGTGCCGATCAATGCGGGCATCGGGCTCAATTTCGCGAGGGTGCTTCGGAGTTTTCTGCGCCAGGACCCCGATGTGATCATGGTCGGTGAAATCCGCGATGTTGAGACCGTGCAGATCGCGATCCAGGCCTCGCTCACCGGTCACCTGGTGCTGGCCACGCTCCACACCAACGACGCGCCGGGCGCGGTCACGCGGTTGATCGACATGGGCGTGTAGCCTTTTCTTATCAGCGCCTCGCTCGAAGGCGTCCTGGCGCAGCGTCTGGTGCGGCGGATCTGTCCGCAGTGCCGCGAAGCGTATCAGCCGTCCGCGGCGGAACAAGCGGATCTCGGGTTGTCGGAGACGGAGCGGGCCGGCCGGCCATTTTACCGGGGCAAGGGTTGTCCCGCCTGCAACCGGACCGGATTCTCGGGGCGGCGGGGGATATTTGAATGGCTGCCGATCACCGAAGGCCTGCGGGAGCGCATCACCGTGCGATCGTCGGCCCAGGAAATGCGGGCGCTGGCGGCGGCGGACGGGCTGGCGACGTTGCGGGAGGCCGGCGTGGCCGCCGTGCTTGATGGCACCACGACGGCAGGGGAAGTGCTGCAGTCCATCTGAGAACTTCAACATGCCCACCTTTGCCTACATCGCGGTTGATGCGAACTCCGGACGGGAGGTGCGGGGATCCCTGGCGGCGACCGACGAGGCGACGGTGCGCGCCGCGCTGCAGGGACAGGGGCTCTTCCCCATGCAATTGAGCACCGGCGAGTTGGCGGCGACCGCCGCACGGGCCATCACAGTGAAGTCGCGGCGACCGCCTGGCGTAATGCGTGTGCCCAAGCCTGCGTCCCGTTCGCAGGCCCGGAGTGGTCAAGGGAGGGGCGGGCTCCTTGCCATCAACCTGCCCGGCAGTCGCGTCGTGACGGGCAAGGGCTTGGCCGGGTTCACGCGTCAACTGGCAACCCTGGTGCGGGCAGGCATGCCGTTGTTGCGGGGCCTCGAGGTGCTGGCGCGGCAGGAAAAGCGGGCGTTGTTTGCCACGGTGATCGAAAGCCTGGCGGAAACGGTCCGCACGGGAGGAAGTTTGTCCGACGGCATGGCGCGGCAGCCCAAGGTTTTCGACCGATTGTATCTGAACATGATCAAGGCCGGCGAGGCGGGCGGGGTGCTGGAGGTGGTGCTCGACCGGCTCGCGGACTTTCTGGAAAAGTCGCAGAAAGTGCGCGGCAAAGTGAAGTCGGCGATGACCTATCCGCTCATCATCATGGTGGTGGCGGTGGGCATTGTGGGCGGACTGATGGTCTTCGTCATCCCGCGGTTTGAGAGCATCTTCGCGAGCATGCTGAAGGGCCAGCCCTTGCCGGCGCTGACCCAGGCGGTGCTGGCGGCCAGCCGCCTGGTGCAGACCAACCTGGTGCTCACGGCCGGCGTGGTTATCGCGACCGGCGCCGCGTTGCGCTACGCCGTGGGCACGCCGGCGGGCACACGATGGAAAGATCGGGTGGTGCTGATGGTGCCGGTGCTGGGCGATCTCTTGCTCAAGTCGGCGGTTGCGCGTTTCACCCGGACCTTCGGCACTCTGCTGGCGGCGGGGGTACCGATATTGACGGCCCTGCAGATCACCCGGGAAGCGGCAGGCAACCTGCGCGTGGCCGAGGCGATCCGTCAGGTGCACGACCGGGTCAGGGAAGGCGAGAGCGTGGCCCGGCCGCTGGAGGCGACGAACGTATTTCCCAGCATGGTGCCCGGCATGATCGATGTGGGGGAGGAAACCGGCCGCCTGCCCGACATGCTGGAGCGCATTGCCGACACTTATGACGACGAAGTCGACAACGCGGTGGCGGCGCTGACCGCCCTGCTTGAACCGCTCATGATTGTCGTCATGGCGCTGGTGGTCGGCACCATCGTGATCGCGCTTTTCCTGCCACTCGCGCGGATCGTGCAGTCGCTGAGCTGAGGTCGACGGTAGGGACGCCTCGCCGAGGCGTCCGTGGTTGGGCGAAGGAGGGGCGGACGTTGCGGCGAGGCGTCCCTACCGTCGGCGTCGCTACAGCATCTCGGCCTGGCCGTCGGCGTCAGGCAGCGGCTCGGTCAGCACACTGGTGTTGAGGCCGGGCAGGCGCTCGCTGAACGCCTCGCCGGATGGCGTCGTGCGCAGGGCGCGCTGGACCATGCCCATGCGGGCGTCGAGATTGTCGATCATCGACACAAACACGGCCTCGGGGGTGGCCGCCCAGGCGGCGGCGCCCCAGGCGGGCTCGCCCTGGTGGCTGAGGACAATGTGTTCGAGGCGCTCCAGCCGGTCGGCGTCGAGATGGCAGCGGAGCCCGGCCTTGCGCACGAGTTGATAGCCGAGCACGACATGGCCCTGGAGCACGCCGCGCCGTGAGCGGCGGGCGCTGAGGGCGCCTTCGTATTCGATCACCTTGCCGACGTCGTGCACCAGCACGCCGGCCATCGCCAGGTCGGCGTCGACCTCGGCATAAAGCGGGAGCAGAGCCTTGGCGGCGCGGGCCATGTGCAGGGTGTGCTCGAGCAGGCCGTGACGATAGGCGTGGTGCATGGCGATGGCGGCTGCGACCGTGCGGAAACAGTCACCCACCTCCTCAAACACCGCGCGTACGGTCATGCGCAGCTCGTCGTGGCCGATCGCATCGATCAGTCCCTCGAACTCGGTCCACATCGCGGCGGGGTCCTCGGGTGGAACCTCCACCAGATCGACAAGGGCGCCGCTGGCCTCGAGCTCGGCCTCATCGAGCGCCTTGAGCTCGTTCAGGCGCGGAGAGAGGCGGCCCTGGTAGTATTCGATCTTGCCGGCGACGCTGACCGGCGAGCCCTCGGCGAGGGCGCGCACCTCCTCAAACTGCGGGTGATCGCCGAAGACCGTGGCGGTGAAGTTGCCGGTGCGGTCACCGAGTTCGAGCGAGAGGAACGGGTTGCCGTTGGAGGCGGTCTTGAGGGTGGTCCGGCGCAGCAGCAGGACGGTCCGGAAGGGACGGCCGTTGTCCTCGGCCTTCAGGCCGGCGACGGTGGTGGCGGTGGACGGTTCAGCCATGGGATTTGACGAGGGCAGTGAAGGTCTTGAAGGCGGGGTGGCCGGTGTTGTGGAGCAGCGCGTAGAAGACCGTCTCGGTGGGCAGCACGTGGACGCCGAGGCGGGCGAGGGCGGCGAGCACGACCGTGGCGTCGGCGGGACGCCGCGCTCCGACGGCATCACTGAGCACGGTGACCTGGAGGTCCTGGTTGAGGGCGTCGATGGCCGTCTGATAAACGCAGATCGGCGTCTCGAGCCCGCACAGGATGAGATGTTCGAACTGCTGCGCGCTGACGTGGTTCGACACGGCCTCGTCCGCCAAGGCGGAGAAGGTGCTCTTGGGGAAAACCGTACAGTCGGGACCGGCGGCGGACAGGACGTCGTCGATGGTGGGGCCCAGCTTGGCGGGAACTTGTTCGGTCAGCGCGGCCGGCAGGCCGGTGGCGTGGGCCGCGGCCAGGGCCAGTTTCACCCGGTTCACGAAGGTGTCGCGGTCCGCAATGACACTCACAAAGGGAGCCTGCAGGTCGAGACCGAGCAGCAGGACTCCGGGAACGATCGGTTCGGGCATGGCGTCAGGTTGGCGGTGGGACGGCGGTGACGAAAGCGCGGAGTTGGCTCAACCGTAGTAGCGGCGCAGGGCGGCGACCTGCACGAAGCGGCGATCGGGGAGGATGTAGGCGGTGAGGTGTCCGCCCATGGCACACGCGGTGTCGATGCCGACGGACCATTTGAGCTGGTAGATGTCGGGTCGCGGGATGTGGCCGTAGACCACGAAGGGCGGGCCGCTCCACAGGTCGGCCCACAGCACGCCGGTGGGACACTCGGCTCGTTTGCGCGGCTGGCCGTCGCGGTCGACCACCTGGATGCGCGTGACGACCTCGGCGGGTTGATTCTTCCAGGGGCTGCCGGGGAGGAACCCGCCGTGCACGAAGACGGTGTTGATGTCCGGCTCGTAGTGGGTGAGCGGCATCGACTCAAGATAGTCCCAGTCCGCGGGTCGCAGCGTCGCGAGGGTGGCGGCGTCGGTTTCCTTGAGTTTGGTCTGCCCGCCCGAGCGGCGGTGTTCGAGCAGGCGGAGCTCATGGTTGCCGAGCAGGCTGAGCCAGCCGTGCTGGCGGGCGAGGTCGAGAACCTTGGTGGAGTCCGGACCGCGGTTGACCAGGTCGCCGAGCAGGATGAGCCGGTCCTCCGGCTGCAGACGGAGTCGCTCCAGCATGAGGGCGAACTCTTCGTGGCAGCCGTGGATGTCACTGATGGCGATGAGGCGTCCGTGCATGCGGTGGGCGAGAAGGGCGGAAATAGGCTAGCTTCGGCGGACTCGGGGCCTACACAAGACTCGTATGGATCTGCATCTGCCCAGCATGGCGCCCCATTGTTTTGTAAGTGGCGAGGCCTTCGTCGAGGACGAGCGGGTGATCAGCCTGTTGGTGCGCCGTTTCGAGGACGGTGAGATCGCCCGGTTCGATCTGAAGCTGGCGATGGAGGACGCATTTGAAAAGCAGGGTCCGGTGGCCTGCCGTTGGGTGCAGACGTTCAAGCCCCGGGAGACGGTGGAGAATCCCGAGCGGGAATTGAAGCTGACGGCCGAGAACCTCTTCCTGACGCTGGCGGCACCGGACAACGAGTTGTCGGGAGCGGATGCGCGGCTGGTGCAGTTTCTGGCGCTCATGTTGGAGCGCAAAAAGGTCATCCGGCCGAAGGGCAAAACGGCGGACGGCAGCCGCGAGGTATACGAGCACCGGGGCTCGAAAACCCGGTGTGAAGTCCCGGTGGGCGAGCTCACGCCGGAGTTCTTTATCGCGGTGCAGGAACAGCTTTCGGTGCTGGTCGGGGGTGGGGAGGAACCGAGTCCGGCGGAGACTCCCAACGGCGACGCCCCGAGCGCATAATTCCCCTTGCACTTTGGGTCGAGGGGCATTGCCTGACCCTCCTGCTCCGGAGAGATGGCTGAGTGGTCGAAAGCGGCGCTTTGCTAAAGCGTTGTAGGTGTAACAGCCTACCGGGGGTTCGAATCCCCCTCTCTCCGCCAGCAGAGGGATGAGAACCTCGGTTCGACGAAGCGAGGCGAAGCCGCAGCGAAGAAGGGGTGCGACGCAGTCGCGCGTGCGGAGCACTTGGCCGTGAGGTCAACCAATCCCCCTCTCTCCGCCAGCAGGGGGGATAAGAATGATCGAATCCGCCGACAGGGGGCGTGTTTACTTCCAGGGCAGGGACGCCTCGCCGAGGCGTCCGCCGCGTTGCCGGTGGGTGTTTGCCTGGCCTGGCATGGTCGGACCGGAACGGACGCCTCGGCGAGGCGTCCCTACCAAGGCAACCGCGGCCGGTCGGTTTGCTACTCGTCGTCCTCGTCGTCCGTGGGGCGCTCGACCTCTTCGCGGCACTCGTTCATGACGCGCAGCCAGACTTCGCGTAGATCGAACAGCCGCGGCACCGCCTTGTCGCGGTAGGCGAGGAAGGCCTTGCTCGGGTCCTCCTCGGCGTTGAGCAGGGCGAAGCAGCCGTTGAGCTCGCGCAGGGCGCGCTTGAGCAGGCTGATGGCCATGGCGTAGTCGCCGAAATCGAGGGCGGAAATCGCGAACATCGCCTGTTCCTCGGCGCGGTGCAGCAGGGTGTGAAAACGCAGCGCGGTGTACTGAGCGACGCGACCGGGATGGTCGGCAGTCATCTCCCAGCCGCGGTTGAGGGTCAGGAAAATGGCCTTGGTGGCGATGAAGACCGGATTCTTGTGCAGGGTGTAGGGATCGGCCTCGCGATCGCCGGCCGACGCGGCGTCGGCGGTGAGATC
>Ga0181601_10003168_pt1 | contig 13953 bp, 6 predicted proteins | sample 041ome_8_FD_133020 | JGI IMG/M metagenome (GOLD analysis project Ga0181601, IMG submission 133020) | Coastal salt marsh microbial communities from the Groves Creek Marsh, Skidaway Island, Georgia - 041407BS metaG (megahit assembly) | ecosystem: Environmental > Aquatic > Marine > Intertidal zone...
CGGAGAGTTGTCCATGGCCACGGCTGATCGCCCCCACACGTCCGACACGTTCGTCCTCGGCGCCGATGCGGTGGTCGAGTCGCTCGTTCGGCAAGGAGTGGAGGTGATCTTCGCCTACCCAGGCGGAGCCAGCATGCCTCTCCACCAGTCGCTGACCCGCTACGCCGATCGCCTGCGGACCATCCTGCCGCGGCATGAACAGGGAGGGGCGTTTGCCGCCCAGGGCTACGCCCGCTCGACTGGAAAACCAGGTGTCTGCATGGGCACCAGCGGCCCGGGCGCCCTCAATTTGGTGACCGCGATTGCCGATGCCCGCATGGACAGTGTGCCTCTGATCGCCCTGACCGGCCAGGTTGGAACAAGCGTGATCGGCACCGACGCCTTTCAGGAAACGCCGATCGTTGAAGTCTGCCGCAGCATCACAAAGCACCACTACCTGGTGACTGACGCCAACGACATTCCGCGTGTGATGAGGGAAGCGTTCCACGTGGCCACCACGGGCCGGCAAGGACCAGTCCTGATCGACCTGCCGAAGAACGTGCAGCTGACACAGATTCAGCCCGACTACGACGCTGAGATGCGGCTGCCGGGCTACCGGCCGGAGCCCCGGGCGGTGAAGCCAGAACAGATCGCCCAGGTGGCCGCCGCCATCAAACGGGCCAAGAAGCCGGTGATTTACGCCGGTGGTGGCGTGATCAGCGGCGAGGCATCTGCTGAGCTGCGGGAGCTCGTCCGCAAGACTGGTATTCCCGTCACCATGACCCTGATGGGCCTGGGGGCCTACCCCGGCGACCAGCCCCTCTCGCTCGACATGCTCGGCATGCACGGGAGCGTCTATGCCAACTATGCCGTCGATGAGGCCGACCTGCTGATCGCGGTCGGCGTGCGATTTGACGACCGCGTGACCGGAAATGTCGAAAAGTTCGCCCAACACGGCTTCATCGTGCACATCGACGTCGATCCTTCTGAGATCAACAAGAACAAGCTGGTACACGTGCCGATTGTGGCTGACGTGAAAGAAGCCCTTGTGGAGCTCAACAAAGTCGTCGAACCGCCTGCAGCAGGCCTCGACGACTGGCATGCCCAGATCGCCCGCTGGAAGTCCGAAGATCCGTTTGCCTATGACGAGACCTATTCAGGCATCCTCGCCCAGGAAGCGATCGCCGAGCTCTCCAGGCTGACCGCTGAGCGAGACACCGTGATCTCCGTGGGCGTGGGCCAGCACCAGATGTGGTCCGCCCAGTTCTATAAGTTCCGTGAACCTCGTCGCTGGCTCTCGTCGAGCGGCCTGGGAACCATGGGATTTGGACTTCCCGCTGCAATGGGCGCGGCAGTTGGCTGCCCTGACGCGGTTGTCGTTGATATCGACGGAGACGGCAGTTTCCTGATGAATGTTCAGGAACTGGCCACCTGCCATTGTGAAAAAATCCCCGTCAAGGTGCTGCTGCTTAACAACCAGCATCTGGGCATGGTGGTGCAGTGGGAGGATCGATTCTTCAAGGGCAACCGGGCCCACACCTACCTTGGTCCGGTCCACCACCCAGAAGCCGCTGGCCAGGGTGACGGAATTTCGCCCGAAGCTCGCTACCCCGATTTTGTCGGCGTTGCTACGAGTTTTGGCTGGCAGGCCGAGACAATCTCTGAAAAGGCAGACCTGACGCCGGCTCTTCAGCGGCTGATCGATGCCGAGGGCCCTGCCCTCCTCGACGTCCAGGTGCCGTACCAAGAGCACGTGCTGCCGATGATCCCATCCGGCATGACGGTTCGTGAACTGATCAAGGAGTAGCCGCGGGTCGGCGATCCACACGCGGATCTTTTCAGCGGACGAACATCAGGAACGAAATACAACAACGCCGACCGGGAGCATCCCGATCGGCGTTGTTTGTTTTCGTACGCGGACGGCAGACTACTCGCCGAAGGGATCAAACGGTTCGTCACCACCGCCTTGAGGTGGCTCACCGCCGCCCTGGGCTGCTCCAGCTGGTCCTCCCGGCTGGCCTGGAGAGCCTCCGGGACCGGGGCCTGGGGGCCGCCGACCACCAGGACCACCCGCCGGTGGACCACCTGCTCCCATGCCGGGAGGTCCTCCCGCCTGTGGATTGCCAAACACGTCGCCGCCGAAGACATCGTCGCCGAATCCTCCTGGCCCCTCACCAGGCTCCATCCCCTCCTCGGGGAGTTCAGGCTCCTCTTCCGGCGGGCTGGCCAGCTCGGGTGCAACAACGGCAAACGCGGAACGAATCGAACGATCTGTGGGGTTCTCCATAATCGCCCCTGACTGTTCGCGAAGTTTCTGAGCCAACTCAAGGATCGCTGGCTTATCGTCGGCCGCGGCGACTGTGACGAGGCCTGTGTCGCCGGGATCTCCCACCGCCAGTGCATCTGCCAGCATCTGCAACCGCCACGCCGTGCGAAGACAGATGCCGCTCTCGAGAACCGGAGCTCGGCCGCGGCTCCGCATCCCGAATCCAGGACCGCCAGAGCCCATCCCAGGCCCCATCATGCCAGAGCCCATACTCGAGCCCATCATTCCCGAACCCATCATTCCTGAGCCCATGCTCGAGCCCATCATGCCTGAGCCCATGCCGCCCCGCGTCGGACCACGGCCGCTTCCTGCTCCCTGTTCTTCGCCACCACGGCCTCCTCGCGTTGAGCGTCGACCACCGGGCGACTCGCCAGGCTCTTCTCCAGCCCCAGGGCCCATGCCCATCGAACCACGGCCACCTGGTCCCCGGCCACCGGGCGCACGCCCACCGAAACTCATGCCACCGGGGCTCATGCCGGCCATCCCAGAGTCGGAACCCATCATCATTCCGCCAGGCCCGCCAAAGCCGCCACGACCGCCACCGGCACCGAGAAAATCGCGTTCAAATGTGCGTTCGTCCGCCAATGCCACATCCGACGCAAGCGATTCAATCGCCAATGACTCGATGATGGCGACCGCCTCCGGGACATCAATATTCCCTGCTGCATCAGCAGTTGTCCCCAGGGCATAGGCTGCCCGCACTCTCACATCGAGCCCGCGGTTGGTGTCAGCCAGCGTCTCGAAGATGGTGCCTGCCACCGTCGCCGTCGCCTTCGGCATCACGCTCGGCAGCAATCGCAGAACCTGAGATGTCAGCCATTCCGCAGCAACCTGCTCTGAAGGCGTCGTCGCCTCCGGCGCCGAGAGACAGGCGAGCAAGGCAGGCTCTGCCGTCTGTAGCATTCCCGAGAGAATCGCTGGGTCAGACCGCTCGGCAGCACGCGAGAGATGCTGATTCAGCCCGATCATCGCGGCAATCCGCAGTGACAGAGCCACCGAATCATCTGCGGCAACCTGCGTCAATGGCTGTACGGCTCCAGGCCAGAGACCGCCAGACTTCGCCTGCAGCTCGCCAATCAGAAGCATCGCGTTGAGTCGCACGCCCATCGCCTGGGTGTCATCCTCGAGAAGCCGCTGCATGCCCTGGGCAACGAGGGCATTCGCCGAGTTTTGGATGTCATCCGTCGCGAAGCTCGCCAGAATACGGGTCAGCACTCGGTTGCGGACCTCATCAAGGTCGCCTCGGTTTTCTGGCAGGCTGAACTGCGGAAAAACGATCTCCTCAAGGTAGGTGCTAGCGGAGGCATCGATCCCTCCGCCACCCTTCATCGCAGTCAGAAAATCACGGGTTTCGGGAGCTGCCTCGACCTGTTTCCACGAAGAGTATTTCGGCTCTTGAGCCACAACTCGTTCGCTGAAACAAAATGTCGACGCCGTCGCGACGATGGCTGCGCACAAATAGCCGCTGTAGGAACGCATCGTATGCCTCATGTCCTGTGACACTTCAAGGAGTCTCGCCGCCACCATAACCGCCACCGGGGCCACTTCCCCCGCCTCCAAACGGACTGCTTCCGCCACCACCGAATGGGCTGCTTCCACCTCCGCCACCAAAGGGACCACCCGAGCCAAATGGTGAAGAGCCTCCGCCGGATCCCGGCCCGAAGCCAGGTGGGCCACGTCGGCCGGGCCCTTGAGTACGGTCGTCCTGTTGCGAATCCGCACCGAGCGTCGGCGTGTACTGCGACGCGCGTCGCTCGCTGTCTGCCGCCGAGACAATCTGAAGAGTGCCATCTGGTTGCATAAACAGCAGATCAAGTGGCTCAGGTACACGGCTGTCGTCGTCACGGCGACGGTCATCTGGCTTTTCTTGTGTGCCAGCAACGTCGACAAGCATCGAGTCTGTGGTGATCGGCGGCCCCTCAGTACCCCGTTCACCCTTCTCTGCAACGATGGCCATCCCACCACGGTCGAGGCTGATCGATCGCAGTGCGAAGTTGCCGGTCTCTGGATCAGCTCCCAAGACCAGCGTCTCCACCAACCCGCGAACCTTACGGGCCTCTGTGCGGTCGAGCGTTCGAGCCAAAAGAAGCGATTGCGGCGGCACCTGAATCGCGTTCGAGGCCTCACTCGGCTCCGACGCGAGCTTCGTTGGCGTCGCAACGTCTTCGCTCTTGAGATACTGCGGATGGAGTTTGATGTTTGGATTCCAGAGCGAGACCCGAACCCGGTAACGATAGGTCTTCCCGGGTCGGACATCGGTGTCGATGAAACGGAAGAGGCGGTACTCCACCGGAGCAGGCTGGGCGAACATCTGCCCACCCTCGCCCATCATTTCTCCGCCCATCATCTCGCCACCTGGATCAGCTCCATCTCCTTCTTCCGTGAAGATGGAACCCCCACCAAGCCCCGAGCCCTCTCCCTCCATACCCATTCCCATACTCATACCCGAGCCCATTGAAGAGCCCATGCGACCTGGTCGCATACCCGAGCCCATTGAAGAGCCCATCATGCTCGAGCCCATGCTCGCGCCCATGCCAGAGCCCATCATGCCGGAGCCCATGCTCGAGCCCATGCCGGAGCCCATCATGCCGGAGCCCATCATGCCGCCCATCCCAGACGACATCCGGCCACCCTGGGGCCCTTGGCCCATCGCCCGCTGCATCGCCTGCTGCTCATCACGTCGCTTTTCCAAGAAGCCTTGAAACCATGGATGAACAGCCTCCGCACCCCACTGCTGATCCAGACGTCGCGGGAGAGGCATGTTGTAGGCGTACGGTGAGACAGGCTGTCCACTTCGAGCAAGTTCGGGAACGTCGAATGACAGCAGACAGTCCATCGGCAGCAGTTCCGGCTGCAGGCCCGCCCATTCTCGGGACGCTTTCTCAGCCACCGCATTGGTGTTGATCCGCTCCCAGTTCAGATTTCCACTGCCATCATCTTCAGCTCGCTCCACAAGAAACTGACTCCACTTCGGTGAGTCACGTTCCGGATCGCGGAAACTCGACTGGCCGTAGCGAACCTCGTATTCCGTCATCTGTTTGCCGTACGGCACCAGGCCCGTCACCACCACATAGGGCACGACCGTTCCAGGCGTTCGGTCAGGACCACGTCTGCCCATCATGCCCGGAGGTCCGAACCCACCTGGCCGCATTCCGCCCCGGCCGGGGAAACCTCCAAAGCCTCCGAACTCTCCCTCGCCGAAGCCTTCGCCCATCTCACCGCCGAAGCCTTCGCCCTCGCCAGACTCAAGCCCTGAATCTTCGAAGCCCATCTCTTCTCCAGCGATCCCTTCTTCACCGGCGCCCGGATCGCCACCGAAGCCGCCGGGGCCCATACCCATGGGGCCACCCATGCCAGAGCCGAAGCCGCCCATACCACCAAAGCCACTCATGCCCCCGAATCCAGGTCCACCAGCACCCGGCTTGGGAAGCACCGCAAGGCCAGACTCAACATGCAGGTCTTCAATCGGAAACACATCCGGCTTGGTTCGCTTCTCAAACGCGTTAAAGAGCGGCTTGTTCAGAACAACAAACTCTCCCGGAGGAGCCACGTTTGGCTTCGTCCAGGCCGCCAACTGGCCGGCCACCTGACCTGCCGCAGATGAGGTCCGCTTCTCCTCGGGCAGCGGAGTTGATTGCCGGACATGCGCTTCGGCTTCCTGCGCCTTTGACGAGATCGCCGAGGGCAACATCTCGGACGTTGGCCGCTTCGTGAGCAGCGAGGACACCCCGCCCCACATCAGCCAGCCCCCCAACAACACAAACACGAGAAAGCCAAGTTTCTCGCCATGCTGCAGAAACATATCGCCAATGCCACCGCCGCCTGAGCGGCCCAGAGCTGAAGGCATCTTCATGACACGTCTCCTTCTGAAAGCGTCTCATCTTCTGTATTTGCAGGCCCGACGCCGTCATCAAACGGCAGCTCATCACTCGGCAGCGGAATCTCATCTTCAGCAAGGCCAACGACCGTGACATCCGGAGCCGCGACAAGTGCAATCGTGCCGGAAATAATCACTTCCAGGTCGTTTGGCCGGCCACCGCCATCGTCGCCGCCCATGCCTTCCATGCCCATGCCTTCCATACCGCCCATGCTCGACGACATACGACCCCCCATCGAGCCTCCACCGCCGCCCATGCGACCGGCACGCGAAGGGCCCATGCCACTCCCCATGCCACCGGAACTCATTCCTCCAGAGCCCATCCCCTCGCCACCGGAGCTACCGCCACCAGCACTCGGGTTGATGCGAACCTGTCGCACATCGATCGGCACAGGTGCCTGGGTCGCCAGTTCGACGAGGAAGTCGTCAAGCCGCTGTTCACCGATCTGAATCTGGAGCCGGAACGGCATCAGCCGCATCATGCGAGTCGCGGACGACGAGTCGATTTCTGATTTTGTCAGCGGCTTGCCGCTGAAGTCGACATAGATCCAGTTGTAGAGCGCGTCATCTTGAGAGCCTGTCGTTGCGGTGGATGCTCCACCTCCCGCTCCGCCCATCATGCCCATGGAGCTCATCCCGCCCATGCCCATGGAACTACTGTTTTCGCCACCGCCGCTCGAACCGAAACGAGGATGTGGAGGCCGGACAAGGCCGGCACCAGCCCCGCCACCGGCTCCACCGCCACCTCCTTCAAGCCCCATGGACATCATCTCCATGCTGCTGCCCATGCTGCTGCCCATGCCACCGCTCATCATCGGACTGTCGCCAGCCCCAGGCACCATCACACGACCACTCCCCTCGCCACCGGGCTGATCCTCAGCCGCCTGGTAGCCGATGGCCAGTTCGTTCACGGTCGGAATCGAGGCGTTGTAGTGTCCGGTGGAGCGACTGTTCGCGAGGGCGATCGCGTCACAGAGAACGCCGTAGACCCACAGTTCTTCTTGAGCGAGCAGGATCTGCGTGGTGGAAGGGGTCGTGTCCCACACAAAGGACTCATAGATCCGAGACTGATCCGCTGCTGACCAGTCGACCATCGGTCGAGGCCCCATGTCCCCCATGAAGCCACCATCTTCCTCTCCACCAGAGCTGAAGCGGCCGCCACCTGAGCGGCCACGCATCGACATGCCGGACATGCCCCCCATCCCGGAGCCCATGCCTTCCATGCCGCTCATGCCACCCATCCCCATACCAGCTTCCATGAGGTCGTCAGCTCCCATGCGTGCTGGCAGTGACTTCACAATCGAAGGCACCGAGTTTTGATAGAGCTCACGCAGCGTGAGCGGGAGTTCGGTCCCTTCTCCCAAACGATCGACATACCGGAGAAACTGAGGCCCGAGCGAATCGGGCCAGACCCGAATCTGTAGCTGGTCTTGATAAGCCTGATCCCACGACCGCCAGGTGTCTTGTCGGATGCTCAGCGTTTGCTCACCAATCTGGTCTGCCCATTCCTGATTCGGATGAGGGGAGGTCGATCTCACCGACTGGACCGCACTTATCTTGGACTGGATGTTGCTCTGAGCGTCATCGATCTTCTGCGAAATGTCGCTGCTCGCGAGCACGAACATCGGCACCACTAACAGCGGTACCAACACAGCCAGAATCCAAAAGTGGTACTTGCCGAGCGCGGCGACAACCGGCTGCACGTTTTCAGGTAGTTGCATGATGTCCTCGTGTCTCCACCATCAATCGTCGTCGTCATCATCGTCACGACGGCCACGACGGCCACCGAACGAACGTGAACCGCCACTTCGACCACTCCGACCAGCACCTGCTGCGGCAGCCCCGTCGCCATCGAGCATTGGCTGCCCTGGAATCTGTGGCACCCAGACGAACTGCACGACAAAGTCGTATCGCTTCAGTTCCACAACCGGGTCTTCGCCTTCTTCGTCACCATCACCTTCCCCGGAGCCCGACGGCGGCCGACGCCCTATTCCCATTCCTGGGCCGCTTCCAAAACCACCAGACCCCATGCCGCGGCCCATGCTCATCATGCCGCTTTCACCCATCATGCCGACACCTGTCGACAGGCCGCCGTCAGCAGCAAGAAGCGGATTGACAACCTGCTCTGGCTGAATCGTTGAAGACGTGACGAGCACCGGATACTTGATGCCAAACTCGCTTACCGAAACGATCTCTCCGGCCAACGGACCGACGTCAACCGTTACCTCAGGTCCGTCACCGAGGAGATTCTTAATCAGCGTGTCACGAACAAACTGAGCACTCTGGTTTGGCCTATGCCGCGGTTCGTTGTGGTAGTGGTGGCCGACTAACTCAATCACCCAGCCAGGCCCCGAGGGACCAGGATCATCAGCGAGGGCAACCTCTTCCCCCTCTTGCTCGGTGCCCGCAGGCGACTCGTCGACCTCCACCGTCTGCTCAGCCTCAGCCGTGTCATCGTCAGCAGCGGTCTCCCCTTCCGTTGTCGTTTCACCATCCGCAGCAGGTTCGGCTGCTTCAGCAGTGTCTTCAAGTTCTGGCTCGTCGAGCACAACGCCATCTCGAGGGTGCGTCTTCTGCCACTGATCCTTCACATCCTCAAACCAGGTCGAGAGATCGCTGAAGTACTGCATGTCGACACGGTCGATGTGGACTTCGTTACGATCAGCAGGGTCTTCAGGAATCGCATCTGGCGGATCGTGCGGCAGCACCGACCGCAACGCTCGCAGCATCTCCAAACTCTGGAAACGCCGGTGCGCAACCCGCAGAAAGATCTGCTGCCCTTCGACCGCAGCATCACGGTCTGTTTCCGCTTTCTGGACTGCCGACTTGGCCGTTTGCGAACTACTTGCCGCCTGATCGGCGCTGCTCAAAGCACTCGCATAGATCGATTCGGCGTAGCTGTTCCAGGTGAACACGTTACCGGCGTAGCCGATGAATGCGGTCACCAGCAGCACGAGCAGGGCCGCCACAGTCACCGGTCGCTTGGACGCAATCAGCCGATCACGCAGGATCTGCTTCGGCATCAGCGTCGTCTTCATCTCCGCCATGCCGAGGCCTTGAGCCGCGAGGCCGTAGGCCGTGCCGAACGCCAGCCGGTTCTCGCGGAAGGTGGCCGAACCGATCACCGTCTTGCCATCCAGCTTCTCGAACTTCTCCAAGCGGCTCACATCGAGCCCGATCTGCTTGGCAACGAAATCACTCAGACCGCGGAGCTTCACCGCATTGCCGAGCAGATAGACCTTGCCGATCGAGGCGGTCTTGTGGGTGCCGGTGAAGTAGTTGAGCGATCGCTGAAGTTCTGCAGAGAAGTCGTTAAACACCGGCCGCATTGCCAGGAAAACCGCCTTCGCGTTCTCCGCACGGACCGCATTTCGCTTGAGATGCTCCGCCTTGGCAAACGTCAGCTTCAAGGAAGCGACGATCGCTTTTGTGAAGTTGCTGCCGCCGATGGGGATGCTCCGCTGCCAGATCTGCAGGCCGTTGGTGACCACGAGATCCGTGCTATCGACTCCGGTGGAGACAAGCACCGTAAACGGAGGAGGATCGTCTGGATCGAGCTCATCGACCGGCGGCAGCTGGTCAAACATCACCATGTTGGCCAGGGCAACCGGTGCCAGCTGCAGGACCTCAACGTCGATACCGACATCAGTCAGCGGCTGGAGAGCCTTAAACACCTGCTCACGCTTCATCGCGAAGATCGCCACTTCGGCGTCGATCACGAAGCCGGCTTCTTCCATCCCGCCGGGCAGCCTCTGCCAATCCCAGACAACCTGTTCCAGCGGGAACGGAATCTGCTGCCTCGCCTCGTACTGGACGATGTCGGGGATCTTCTTCGCCTCGATCGGAGGCAGCTTGCTGTATTTCGTGAGCCCCGACTGACCAGGCACCGACAAGATCACCTTGTCCTGATGCAGATCATGACGGGAGAGCAGTTCCTGCAGGGCGTTCCGCACCAACTCGACCCGGTCGGCTTCCGGATCGGAGAGCAGCATGGGGTACTCGATGTACTCCAAGGCAACGGCTTCCACGGCCGTTCCCTCGCTGCCAACGGTGCACCGCAGGGCCTTCAGCCCGCAGGTGCCAATATCGATGCCCCAAACGTGTCCGCTGCGAGCCATGAGATCCATTCCGCAGATGAGTCACTGGTGGGAAAACAACACCCCACCATTCCCTTGGACGATACCGCGCCGAGAACCGTTCACGGGACCGCAGTTTACCTGGTTCCAGGCAGTTCGCCGCGGCCACATTCCCCAAATGCAAGTCGAGACGCCACGGACTCCCGCTGCGTCTTTTCATGTCATATGTGCCGCAAAGCCTTCCCAACTCACAATTTATGGACGAAAAAGAAGCAAAGTCAAACGCTCACGGAGCGTGGCAGCCGCCCCCGGATGCCTTAAACCAGCCTACGGGGTAGCGTAGAGGGGCTCCGTCGACGAGCAGGTTCCTTCCCACCCGAACAGTCACACGACTGGCAGCAGCATGAGTCACGAGCGGATCACGGTCCTTCTTCCCTGTCATTCGCTCGAGGATTTTCCGGTCTGGAGCCGCGGCGAAGAGGCGGAAGATCTCCTAGCCGCCTGGACTGCCAGCTGGCATCCACTCCTCGTCGCGAGCATGGGGCGGATGCCCTCCTGGCGGGGCATCGACCGGCCTGCTGAAGGACTTCTTTCCAGCGTGGCCATCGTTCCAGCAGCCTTTGATCACCGCTTTGACGTCACCAGTCATGAGGTTGATCCGCAGGATCAGGCCACAGTCACCACCACCGCGGTGCGACATCTCTCAGACGTCTCGGCGATTGTGGCGGAAGCGGCCAAACTGCTTGACGTCTCTCCCCAGCTGGACACGGTCGATCCAGAGCTGATCGAAGAGTTTTACGCCCTCGGCCTCGCCTGGCTGCTGGCAGAACTGCTTTCGCGGCGAATGCGATCGCAGTCGATGCCAGAAACAGATGTCTTCGCCAGCGACCTCGTCGCCGCTGCCAAGGCCGCCGTCGCCAACGAGCAGACCAAGGCCAACGAGCTCCTCGACGCCTGCCACCGCCATCTCGAGACCGCGCGGTCTCACTACTATCCGGTAGATGTCTGGCTGCTCGATCTGCTGTTGATTGCTCCTTCCACCATGGACGAGCGGCTGGATCACGAACTTGCCTCGCAGTCGCCATCAGGCCTGATCGCCTCTGGCGAGCTCATCGATCAGCTCACAGTCACCCGTCCGGATCGAGCAAACGCTCTCAAAGAGGCGGTCGCCGCCGGGCGGCTGGAAGCGGTCGGCGGACTCTGGGACGACACGCCAGTTGCGAGCCAATCGCCTGAAACCATTCTGGAGTCCTTCCGCCGCGGCAGAGACGCCTGGCGGCGTGCCATTGGCCACAGTCCGACGATCTTCGGTCGACGCGGCGGTGGTGGTTCCGCTCTGCTCCCCCAGCTCCTCTCCTCATTGGGCTACGACGGCGCGATCTGGAACCTCTTCGACGGCAGTCCACTTCCCGACCCCGGTGCCAGCCGTATTCGCTGGACCGGCACCGGATCTGGCGCCATCGAGGCGATTGCCAAAGCACCTCTTGATGCCCGCGATGCCGCCACCATCCTCGGCCTGCCCGAGAAACTCGGCAACGCGATGGATCATGAACATGCCGTTGTGCTCAGCTTCGCTCGCTATCCTGGCACCACCAGCCCGTGGTACGAGCGACTGCGGCGGATCACGCTGCGGGGCCGGGTGCTGGGAAGCTTTGCACTCCCCTCAAAACTGCTTAGCGAAACCTCGTCCGCCAGCATCACCGTCGACTACGGCCCAGACTCCTTCCGCCCTCCTCTCCCAGAAGCCACTGCCTCGGGTGACGAGGCGTTGACGACCCCTCGCACGGCCGCCCGTCGCGAAGCCGTCTCACTGGCTACAGCACGCGAACGCTTTGACGAAGCGATCAGTGGTACGACCAGCCGACAACAGGCGACTCTCACAGCAACTTCGCCGCATGCCGCAGATGCTCAGCCCGCATCCCGCCTTCCCGCAAGCAGGCAGGGGTTGCTTGGCCGACTCGGCAGCCTGATGCCATGGGGGCGCACAGCAAACGCTACGGCGGATGAGATTCTCGACAATGGACTCATTCGGCTACGGCTGCATCCTGAAACAGGCGGCATCCTCTCACTGCGGGCCAGTGACGACACCGCCAACCGCCTCTCCCAGCGGCTGACTCGTCGAGTCACAAAACCACCGGCGGGGAGTCGCTGGCAGGACCCGCTTGAACGGAGTGAGTACGCCACTATGGCGGCCGACACGGTGGGCCGCTGGGAAGGCTCGCCAGACGACACCCTCGAAAGCCGTGGCCGTCTGGTCGATCACACCGGCACGCCCGTAGGACGCTTCTGCCAGCGGATGACGCTTCCAGCGGGCTCATCTCTGATCGTGCTCGACATTGACCTGCAGCTTGATGAGACCCTCTCCGGCAATCCGCTTGAAAACTATGCCGCCTGCCGATTCGCCTGGAACGAGAACGACGGCGCCGATCTGTTCCGCAGCATCCACACCCAGTCAGTTGCCAGCGAACGCAACGTGATGATGGGTGAACACTTTGTCGAACTGGCGATCGACGACTTGCGTCGCGGCTCGTCGCCACAGCGGCTCTCGATCTTCCCGCTCGGCCTCCCTTGGCACGTCCGCAGCCACTCACACATGCTCGACACGCTTCTGTTGCCCGCGGGGAGCAGTTCGGGCCGGTTTCAGCTGGCGATTGGCGTTGGCCGTGAGCGGCCGTGGGATGACGCGATCCGGCTGATGGCCGCGCCGGACAACGCTGACTCCGCGGCGGCACTCGCAGCGTTGGCTGCACGCGACGATGGCACCGCCGTGCGTGCGGAAGGCTCCGTTCGGCTGACCACTGGAATGGTGATCAGCGAAGCAGAGGAGGTGGTTGGGCTGCAGTGCGGACTGCTGGAGTCAGCCGGCAGCCGTCACACCGCACGGCTCCAACTCCCACGCACGCCAGTCGCCGCCTGGCGATGTTCCGCAGATGGAAAGCGTGGCAACGAACTGATGATCGAAGACTCCACTGTGCTCGTTCCGCTGGCAGCATATGAGTGGGCGTTCGTCGAAGCCCGGTTCCTGTTGAATGACGAAGCTGCTGCGGGAGGTGAGGCATGATTGTCACCCTCGACGGCCCGGCGGGAGCAGGCAAGAGCACCGCTGCCAAAGCCCTTGCCCGCCAACTGGGCTGGCGGTATCTCGACACCGGAGCGATGTATCGCGGGGTTGCCTGGGCCGCCCTCACCCGCAACGTGTGCCTTGAAGAGGACTCCGAACTCGCCAACCTTGCAAGCCGGCTCGAGCTCCGATTCGATGCCGATCGTGTGCTTGTTGACGGCACCGACGTGACCGCTGAGATCCGCACCCAGGAGGTCACCGCGGCAACCCGTCGTGTTGCCGACGCCGCTGCTGTCCGCGAGGTGATGGTGCACCAGCAGCGGCGGATTGCTGACGGCTGTGACATTGTGACCGAGGGTCGCGACCAGGGAACCGTTGTCTTTCCACAGGCCGAACTGAAGGTGTTTCTCACGGCCTCGCCTCGAGAGCGAGCCCGGCGACGATACCTGGAGCGGACCGCCTGCGGCGACGTTGTTAGTCTGGAGGCGATCCTGGCCACGCAGCAGGCCCGGGATGATGCCGATGCCACTAGGCCAGTCGGTGCGATGCGTGCGGCCGACGACGCCGTGCTGGTCGAGACCGATGGCATGGATCACCAGCAGGTCGTCGATGCCTTGGTCCAGCTGGTGGTCAG
>Ga0181601_10003174_pt1 | contig 13943 bp, 9 predicted proteins | sample 041ome_8_FD_133020 | JGI IMG/M metagenome (GOLD analysis project Ga0181601, IMG submission 133020) | Coastal salt marsh microbial communities from the Groves Creek Marsh, Skidaway Island, Georgia - 041407BS metaG (megahit assembly) | ecosystem: Environmental > Aquatic > Marine > Intertidal zone...
GTACGGCTGCGCCGATTTTTAACTAATTATTATTTTTGAAAATTCTGGTCGGTGTGAGAGGATTTGAACCTCCGACCCCTTCCTCCCGAAGGAAGTGCGCTACCAGGCTGCGCTACACACCGAGGCGCGCAGAATACCAAAACCAGAAATCGGGTCCAAGAGAGACCTCAACCGCTCTAATAAACACCAGACCATCTGGCAATGCCCTGACTCAGCAGGCTGAAACCCGCCACCACGGCCATCAGCAGAAAAATTAAAAAAAGTGGCCTGAACGGCTTGCGCTCAACCGAATTCACGCCTTTTTCCAAAAACGCATCGACCTTAGCTTGATCGGCCTCGGAAAGCTTTTGCGGTTCAGCGCTGTCGGGTTGGGGGCTGTCGGGTTGCACAAGCTTTAAAACCTTTCTGATGTCACCCCGCACTCTATCGCTTGGTGAACTCGAGGCCAACAGATGGGTATAACGACCGCTAAAGATCAAGATGAGTTGGCAGAGTACTTCTGCCAACTACGCTTTTTGGAGAAGCTTATTCAAAGATCGCTCGACCAATAGGGCTCCTACTCCTGTCATATTGGCGCTGCCCCCACCGGTAGCACCGACCCCTGGCATTGGAGCGAGTGACCTAGAGGTGAAGAGTTGCCCGCGAGGCGACCGCAGCTCAGCAGGCCAGCGGGTTTCGTTGAACATACGTTAAGGCCCCATGGGGAGATAGAGCGAACCTCCTTACAAACTGGCGGTATCGGAAATTCGCCCTCCTTCAAAAAAGGAACCGTCTTGAAGCAGCAGTTGATTGAGTGCGTTCGATGGCTGTTACCGGGCAACTGCGAGCTCTGCCAACAACCTCACGCTAGAGCGAAGCCCATTTGCACAACTTGCCAAGCTGGCTTCAGTCTCAACGATGTGTCCTGCAAATACTGTGCACTGCCCCTGAAAGACAGATTCGAATCTGCGAGGGTGCTAGCGCGCCCTCGCTTTACTCACCTCGGTTCGTTATCACCGCAAGAAAATGATTCTCTGAACACTGCGGCCGTCACCGGCGAACGGTCGTTGGCCGCAATGACAAAGCCACTACTATCCTGCCGAGCCTGCTCACTCCATCCCCCTGACTTCGACAGCACGTCTGCTCCCTTTCTGATGCGAACTGGCATCCGCTCTCTGATCCATTTGTGGAAATTTCAGAACCGGCCGCAGCTCACTCGCTTGCTAGCTCAGTTGTTTATCGATGCCATGGCGAATCACGGCGCCCAAGAGCTTGCGGCGAGTGTCATACATCCTCCCGGTAACGCCCCCTTGTTATTGGTGCCCATTCCGACACAGCGGCAACGCCAGATTCGCCGAGGGTTCGACCATACATGGCTGTTGGCGCAAGCCCTCCACTCACTCTGGTGCGGCGACTCAACCGTCTGTTCCGCTTTGCGCAATCAGCAACCGCGTGCGGCACAGCATCGAATGAATCGAAGCGACCGCTTGGCACATTCAGAGGCGCGCTTTTCAGCTCGATCTACCGTCAGCAACCGCCGAGTCGTGCTGGTTGATGACGTGATGACGACCGGGGCGACAGCGCGCGCGGCGGCGACCGTTTGCCGCCGTGCTGGCGCCCAAACCGTGCAAGTCTGGTGCTTGGCGCGCACCCCCGACACACCCACCGCGAGGTAAGATAACGTTTCGTCATCACAGGGTGTCTCATGACTCATCCCTACGAGCACCTGACTCCAGATTGCGTCGTGAGCTGCGTCGAAGCCATCGGCCTGCAAAGCGACCTGCGGCTACTCGCACTGAATAGCTATGAAAACCGGGTTTATCAGGTAGGCCTCGAAGAAGCTGACCCTGTCATCGTGAAGTTCTATCGGCCAGAGCGGTGGACCCGCGAGCAGATTCTGGAAGAGCACGCCTTCGCCCAAGAGCTGGTTGATAACGGTCTTTCTGTTGTGGCACCAACGCCGATTGAGGGCGCCACACTCAACGAGGCAGAGGGTTTTCTGATTGCTGCTTTTCCGCGCCGTGGCGGACATGCACCGGAGCTCGATAACTTTGATCATCTGTTGGGGCTCGGACGCACATTGGGCCGGCTGCATGGCGTTGGGCAAGCCGCGCCCTTTAAGCACCGTATTCACTTCACCCTGCAACGCTGGTTGATCGAGCCGCTCGACTACCTCGAGCACCAGTGGGTGCCCAACGAGCTCCGGCCGGCTTGGGGCACACTTGGCAAAGATTTGATCGATCGGGCAACCCGGCTGATGACTGATTACAACCCTCGAGAGGGTATTCGTCTGCACGGTGACTGCCATGTTGGCAATATCTTGTGGCGCGACGACACGCCGCACTTTGTCGATCTCGACGACTGTATGACCGGACCCGCGATTCAGGATTTATGGATGTTTTTGTCTGGCGACCGGGCTCAAAGGGAACTACAACTCGCCGAACTGATCGCTGGCTACGAAGAATTCCATGACTTTGACCCCAAGCAGATCAAGTGGATTGAGGCACTGCGCACTGCGCGTATGGTCTATTACAGCGCCTGGCTCGCCAGACGCTGGAATGACCCGGCTTTCCCAGCAGCCTTTCCGTGGTTTGGTCAAGAGCGATACTGGGCAGACCAAATTTTGGCACTGAGGGAACAGCTTTCACTCCTTGAAGAACCACCTCTTCGCTTGCTGTAGCGGCGCTGCGGCCCAGCCACCGGCGACTATCGGCCTCTTCGAGCAGCTGGATAGATCAGTGTCCAGAGCCAGAACCAGAAGCGGTTTTCTCCCAGCACATAGCGATCCAGCTCTTTGAACTGCCGCGCTGTTTCGTCGGGGTCGGCGTAGAGGTGGGCACGGGTATAGCGCGGGGTGTCAGGGTCAAGGGTTTTCACCACTTTGGCCGGATTGCCCGCCACGACAACATTGTCCGGTACGTCACTGGTCACAACGGATCGGGCTGCGACCACGCTGTTATCCCCAATACTCACGCCTTTCAATACCGTGGCATGATCACCTACCCAGACGTTGTCACCGAGCACTATGGGCGTGGGGTCAGCCGCACGGTTGACGCGATCATACAACCCGTGCCAATCCGAATCGGTAATGTAGGCGCCATTGGCCAGCATGCATCCGTCGCCCAAAACGATCTCGTCGCTGGCGCTGATCCGCGAACCGGGACTCATTAAGCAGGCGTTTCCCAGCGTGATCCGCCCCTGCCCCGCCTCGCGTCCCCACACACCAATTTGAACTCGCTGACTGGCAGTGTTGATGGCGGTGAAAGAATGGCCGATCGAGATATTCGGCCCTGATATATCGATATACCAAGGCGACATGATGGTGGCATGAGCACCAAGATGGACGCACCGAGGCCGCACAAACCAATCGATCCAGCGAGCGCGGAAAGCAAGATAGGTTTGTTTCACCCAGTAGGGGCGGAGATCTTCGCGCATGGGCTTGGCTTCGAGGGGATCCGTTCAGATTGCGCGGTATCATGGCAAGGTGATTGACACTCCGCAAACTGGCCCTAAGCAGGCCACTCCATCAGTGCTGACCACAGATCAGTGCGGGCCCCACCCTGATCTTGAAAACATCGTTTTGCACCATGTACGCCACCCTTGGCGAAAGCCCTGCCCAAACCATACGCGTATCGCCTTCGAGCAAGTGCTGCAACGGCTTGAGGCGATACCGCGGCCTCTGATACTGGACTCATTCTGTGGCACCGGCATGAGCACGGCGCTCATTGCCGAGAGACATCCTGCCGCGTGGGTGGTTGGCATCGATCAGTCGGCTCATCGACTGACTAAGCATCAACCCGTTGGGGCTGACAATTACCTGCTGCTGCAAGCCGAAGCCGAATCATTTTGGCAATGCCTCGTAGAGGCCGGCATCTCCCTACAGGGCCACTGGCTGCTCTACCCCAACCCTTGGCCCAAAGCGGCTCAATTCAAAAGGCGCGTCCATGGCCATGGCGCCTTTCCCATACTCGCGAAATTAGGTGGCAATTTAGAACTGCGCACAAACTGGGAGATTTATGCACGGGAATTCTCACAGGCTGCCAGCTTGATTGGACTGTCAGGGAGTCTCGAGACAGCCATACCCGAGTCACCCATGACCCTGTTCGAGCGGAAATACCAGCAGCGGGGTCAGACTTTATGGCGTTTTCGCGGTAAATGCGCCAACTAGCGAAGCACCCGCTAAAACGCTAACCTTCGCCTCCCTGCAATGAAACCCCTCGGGGTGCGGAGCAGTTCAATGACAGCCACGCAACGCGACGGCATCAAGCAAATGCAAAACGGTGACCCCATTTGGGATCGTATCCGCAGGGAAACGCGCGAAGCGGCGGCGGCTGAGCCGATTTTGGCCAGCTTCCTGCACGCCACCATCCTCAATCATGAAGAGCTCGAGTGCTCGCTGAGCTTTCATCTGGCCAACCTGCTCGATAACCCCTCTGCACCCGCCATGATGCTGCGCGAACTGATCCTCGAGGCGCTGCGCGATGACAGCGATATTAGAGGCGCGATTCGGGACGATTTGAACGCGATTCTTGATCGGGATTCCGCCTGCCATGAGCTGTACATTCCGTTTCTGTACTTCAAAGGCTTTCAGGCGCTGCAGATCCACCGCATCGGGCACTGGCTGTGGGCACATAACCGACAGCCACTGGCGCTGTTCCTCCAGAGCCAGATGTCGCGGCAATTCGGTATCGATATTCACCCCGCAGCGCGGTTTGGGCACGGCATCATGTTGGACCACGCCACTGGCTTGGTCGTCGGTGAAACCGCTGTGGTCGGTAACCGCGTGTCCATTTTGCAGTCCGTCACGCTGGGTGGCACCGGTAAAGAAGACGGGGACCGCCATCCAAAAATTGGCGATGGTGTGTTGATCAGTGCCGGCGCCAAAATTCTCGGCAACATTCATGTTGGCGAGGGAGCGAAGGTCGGAGCGGGTTCGGTTGTCTTACAGGATGTGCCAGCACATACGACTGTGGCAGGTGTCCCTGCGAAAGTGGTTGGCAAGCCCACCACCAACTCTCCGGCACTCGATATGGATCACGCCATTCCCGAATCTCAGTGGTAAGCAGGCGAGAGCTCCACGACTGCATCCACCATAGCCGCCACATGCTCCGGATCGATTCCGGGTGTGACGCCATGGCCGAGATTAAAGACGTGACCGTTGCCCTCACCAAATGAGCTCAGAATCTGGCTGACCTCAGAGCGAATGCGCTCAGGTGATGCATTGAGTAAGGTCGGATCCATATTGCCCTGCAAGCAAACCCTGTCGCCCACGCGTGCGCGCGCTTCGCCGATATCCGTGGTCCAGTCGAGGCCAACCGCATCGGCGCCACAATCTGCTATCGCTTCTAGCCACTGTCCTCCGCCCTTGGTAAAGACAATGACCGGCACCCGTCGGCCCTCGGCCTCCCGAGGTAATTGCTCAATGATCTCCGCCATGTACCGGAGTGAAAATTCTCGATAGGCATCGTGGCTCAGTGAGCCGCCCCAGGTATCGAAAATCTGCAGGGCTTGGGCACCGTTGCGAACCTGTTCACTGAGGTAAACCGCGACCGACTTGGCCAGCTTGGAAAGCAGTTGGTGCATCACCTCAGGCTCGTTAAATGCCAACGACTTCACCTTGGCGAAATCTTTGCTGGATCCGCCCTCAACCATGTAAGTGGCCAGTGTCCAGGGGCTCCCGGCAAAACCAATGAGGGGGATACTGCCTTTGAGCTCCTTACGAATCAGCGCCACCGCGTCCATCACGTAACCGAGCTCATTCGCAGCGCGATCTGGATCCAGCGCTGCTATTTCGGCGGCTGAGGAGATCGGGCGCTCAAATCGCGGCCCCTCACCCTCCGAGAAGTAGAGCCCTAACCCCAGCGCATCGGGCACGGTCAGGATGTCAGAAAACAAAATGGCGGCATCCATCGCATAACGCCTGAGAGGTTGCAGCGTGACTTCACAGGCGAGCTCGGGATTAGTGCACAAGCCCATGAAGCTCCCCGCCACTTCGCGGGTCGCACGGTACTCGGGCAGATACCGGCCTGCCTGGCGCATCATCCACAGTGGCGTGCGGTCTACGGGTTCGCGCATCAGTGCGCGTAGGAACCGGTCGTTTTCAAGACTGGCCATGCTATCGACTCTCTTTTGGTTATGTCTTTTGTTCTATCTTTATTTTGATGATGTTGCTGTTGTAATTCCGGGCCACTAACCGCGGCCATTCCCCAATGCCCGAGGTTCTTATCGCAGCTTAGTGTAACCCCCGCTACCAGTTAGGCACGAGCCCGCATACTAGACGCCCAAATAATCCAATATGCCCTCTGCGGCCTGACGTCCTTCCCAGATCGCGGTCACCACCAAATCCGACCCTCGCACCATATCACCCCCGGCGAAGATCTTGGGATTGGCTGTCTGGAACTTGAAAGTCTGATGTTCGGGTGCAATCACGCCGTCCCAGTCATTACAGGTCACGCCGACATCCGAGAACCAGTCTGCCGGATTCGGTTGAAAGCCAAAGGCCATGATGATCGCATCGGCTTCAATCACAACTTCACTACCTGCGACCGTCTCCGGACGCCGACGGCCATCCGGGCCGGGCTCTCCCAACCGGGTTTCTACGACTTTGACGCCGATCGCCTCACCAAAATAATCCATGACCTCAATCGGCTGGCGATTGAATAAGAACTGCACGCCTTCTTCTTTGGCATTCGCCACCTCGCGCCGCGAGCCGGGCATGTTCTCTTCGTCACGTCGGTAAACGCAATACACCCGGTCAGCCTGCTGACGCACGGCCGTTCGCACGCAGTCCATCGCGGTATCGCCACCGCCCAGCACCACAACCGTTTTTTCCTTGAGATCGATGTACTCCTCCGGTTCGCGGGGGTAATTCATCTTTTCATTGACGTTTGCAACCAGATAATCGAGCGCCTTGTAGACGCCGGGCAGGTCTTCGCCGGGAAAGCCCCCCTCCATGGCCTTATAAGTGCCCATGCCGAGGAAGACGGCGTCATAATCGGATAACAGCCCATCAATCGTGATGTCTTTGCCGATTTCGGTATTGAGTTTGAACTCAATGCCCATACCCTCAAACACTTCCCGGCGACGCTCCATCACCTGCTTCTCAAGCTTGAACTGCGGTATGCCGAAGGTCAGCAACCCGCCAATCTCGGGATAGCGATCAAATACCACCGCTTTCACGCCATTGCGCGTCAGAATATCGGCACACCCCAAGCCAGCAGGCCCGGCGCCAATAATCGCTACCTTCTTGTCAGTCGGGATCACATCGGACAAGTCCGGTCGCCAACCCATCGCCAATGCTGTGTCGGTGATGTACTTCTCCGAATTGCCAATGGTGACAGCACCGAAGCCATCGTTGAGCGTGCAAGCGCCCTCGCAGAGCCGGTCCTGCGGGCAAACGCGTCCACAAACCTCGGGCAAGGTGTTGGTTTGATGGCTGAGTTCAGCGGCCTCAAATAAATTGCCCTCGGCCAGCAACTTCAACCAGTTGGGAATAAAGTTGTGTACCGGGCACTTCCATTCACAATAAGGGTTGCCACATTCGAGGCAACGATGAGACTGCTCCGCCGCCTGAACCTGCGTGAAGGGATCATAGATCTCGACGAACGCCTCAGTGCGCGTGTCCATATGCTTCTTGTCAGGATCCTTACGATCAATATCGAGGAACTGAAACGGGTTGGCCAGGCGAGTACTCATGTGTGGTGCCTCAGTCCGTATCCCGCAGTCGCGAGAGCAATTGATTGATATCCGCAGCCTTGGGCTTCACCAGCCAGAATTTGCCAACGTAGTCTTCAAAGTTATCGAGGAGGTGAGCACCCCACGCCGACCCGGTCTCGCTGACAAATTCGCGAATGTTATCGCGCAAAAAATGACGATGCGCCTCCATGGACTCCGCAGCGACGCGATGAATTTCGACCAACTCGCTGTTGTACCGATCGATAAAAGCACGGTCTTCATCCAACACAAAGGCGAGGCCACCGGTCATACCAGCGCCGAAGTTGACGCCCGTGGCACCCAATACGGTAACGAGGCCACCGGTCATGTATTCACAACAGTGATCGCCTGCCCCTTCAATCACAGCATGAGCACCTGAATTGCGCACCGCAAATCGCTCGCCTGCAACGCCTGCTGCGAAAAGCCTGCCACCGGTGGCACCGTAGAGGCAGGTATTACCAATAATGCTGGTGACGCGGCTTTCAAAGCGGCTGCCCTCTGGTGGTGAGATCACCAATTTTCCGCCAGCCATACCCTTGCCGACGTAATCGTTGCAGTCGCCCTCGAGGTACATATGCAGGCCGCCGGCATTCCAGACACCGAAGCTCTGTCCTGCCGTACCGGTCAGATTCACTGTCAGCGGATGAGGCTCCATGCCCGTATTACCGTGGCGCTTGGCAATCTCTCCAGACAAGCGGGCGCCAATTGAACGGTCACAGTTGGTGATGGCGTAAGCAAAGCTGCCGCCACTCGCAGATTCGATGGCCGGCAACATATCAGCGACCATCTGATTGGCTTTTTCTGCCGTGTCAAACGGGTCGTTGCTCTCCACCTGGCAGAACTGGGGTTGGTCGGTCGCTTCTTCATCGACCCACAAAATCGGTGTCAGATCGAGACTCTGTTGCTTAGCGGTCTCGCCCGGCAAACACGCCAACAAATCGACACGGCCAATCAGCTCCTCCAGCGAGCGCACGCCGAGCTTGGCCAGCCACTCCCGGGTTTCAGTCGCCACAAAAGTAAAGAAATTGACGACCCGCTCCACGTCACCCACAAAATGAGTTTGACGCAACTGAGCGTTCTGAGTGGCAACCCCGGTCGCGCAGTTGTTGAGATGACAGATTCGGAGGTACTTGCACCCCATGGCCACCATAGGCGCCGTGCCAAAACCAAAACTCTCCGCACCTAGAATGGCGGCTTTCACCACATCGAGGCCGGTCTTCATGCCACCATCTGCCTGCAGCCGCACCTTGCCGCGCAGGCGATTGCCGCGCAGGGTTTGCTGTACCTCGGCAATACCCAGCTCCCAGGGAGAACCGGCATATCGGATAGAGGTGAGCGGGCTCGCCGCCGTACCGCCGTCGTAACCCGAGATGGTAATCAGATCCGCATAGGCCTTTGTCACACCTGCCGCAATGGTCCCAACGCCCGGCTCAGAGACCAGCTTTACCGACACCAGCGCATCAGGATTCACCTGCTTGAGATCGAAAATGAGCTGCGCCAGATCCTCGATCGAGTAAATGTCGTGGTGAGGTGGCGGCGAAATCAAGGTCACGCCCGGCACCGAATAGCGCAGGCGCGCGATCAAGTCGTTGACCTTGCCGCCCGGCAACTGCCCGCCTTCGCCCGGCTTAGCGCCCTGAGCCACCTTGATCTGCAACACTTCGGCGTTCACCAAGTAGTGCGGCGTCACACCGAAGCGGCCCGACGCGATCTGTTTGATTTTGGACACCCGGTCGGTACCAAACCGGTCTGGATCTTCGCCACCTTCGCCGCTGTTGGAGCGCGCACCGATCTGATTCATCCCCATGGCTAGCGCCTCATGGGCTTCTGGCGACAGCGCCCCCAAAGACATGCCGGCCGAATCAAAGCGGCGCAGGATATTGTCGATCGGCTCCACCTCGTCGAGGGGCACCGGCTTGTCAGCCAGCTTGAGCGTTAGCAGATCGCGCAGCGCCGCAACAGGCCGCTGGTTACAATGGCTCGCGTAGCGCTGGTAGTCGGCGTAATCCCCGCTCACCACCGCCGACTGCAAGCTCATGACCACGTCGGGGTTGTAGGCGTGGTACTCACCGCCATGTACGTACTTCAATAAGCCGCCCTGATCGAGGGTTTTTCGACGCGAGCGCGCCCGGCTCGCCACCTGCCACTGATCTTTTTCCAACTGATCCAGCGTCACGCCGCCGATGCGCGAGGTGACACCCGTGAACGCGACGTCGACCAGCTCACTGTCAAGCCCCACCGCCTCGAACAGCTGGGCACCGCGATAAGAGTTCACCGCAGAGATGCCCATCTTGGACATGATCTTCAGCAGGCCTTTATTGATACCCTTACGGAAATTTTTCTGACACAACTGCGGATCACCGAGGAGCTCGCCTCGGGTCAGCAAATTCTCGATCACGCTGTAAGCCAGATAGGGATAGACAGCAGTCGCACCAAAGCCCAGCAAACACGCAACATGATGAGAGTCGCGTGCTGTGCCGGACTCCACCACCAAATTACACTCTGAGCGCAAGCCCACCCGAATCAAGTGGTGGTGCACCGCACCGGTCACCAGCAAACTGTGCAGCGGCACGCGCTCATCGCCAATATTGCGATCGGACAGTATCAGAATGTTGCGCTTGTCCCGCACCGCGGCCTCAGCGCTCGAACAAACAGCCTCCAGAGCCTGACGCAGATTTGCCTCGGCAGGATCATAGGTTGCGTCCACCACGACACTGCGAAACCCTTCTTCCTCTAGGGCGGCAATATTCTGAAATTTAGATTGAGACAGTACCGGTGAGGTCAGGCTGATCCGCCTCGCGTGCTCAGCAGACTCCTCAAAAATATTTCGCTCGGGGCCCAGATCCACCTCGAGCGACATGACGATGGATTCGCGCAACGGGTCGATAGGTGGGTTGGTCACTTGCGCAAATTTTTGCCGGAAATAATCGTAGAGCGATCGTTCCTGCCGCGACAGCACCGCCATGGGAGTGTCGTCACCCATTGAGCCCACCGCCTCATTGCCGGACTCTGCCAGAGGGCGCAGCACTTGATCCCGCTCTTCAAAGCTCACCTGAAACATCTTCTGGTAAACGTCGAGTTCAGCTCCGGCGATCGCCGCCACCGGCTCGCCTTCAAAGCTGCCCTCGATTAAACGGGCGTTTTGCCGCAGCCATTGCTTGTAGGGCTGCCGACCCTTCAACAACTCATCAATATCCCGAGTGTGGAGCACCCTGCCTTCCTGGGTGTCAACCACCAGGATTTGTCCTGGCCCGACACGGCCCTTGGCGATGACCTGATCAGGCTGGTATCCGTGGGTGCCAATTTCAGAGGCGAGGGTGATAAAACCGTCATCGGTTGTCACCCAACGCGCCGGGCGCAGACCGTTGCGATCGAGCAGGCAGCAGGCGTAGCGGCCATCGGTCAGCACGATGCCGGCGGGACCGTCCCAGGGCTCCATATGCATTGCGTTGTATTGGTAGAACGCCTTTAGATCCGGATCGATGCCTTCGATATTCTGCCAAGCCGGCGGGACCAGCATGCGCAGTGCACGAGGCAGCTCAACGCCGCCCGTGGTCAGCAGTTCCAGCATATTATCGAGGCTTGAGGAGTCGGAGCCCTCGGTATTGACCAGAGGCGCCAGCGACTGCAGATCGGGCAGCAGCGGCGAGTCGAGCTTTGATGTTCGGGCGCGAGACCAACTTCGATTGCCCTCGATGGTGTTGATCTCCCCGTTGTGCGCCAACATGCGGAAAGGCTGAGCCAGCGGCCATCGGGGCAAGGTATTGGTCGAAAACCGCTGGTGGAATACGCAGATGGCGGTCTCCAGCGTCGGGTCATTCAGATCCGGATAAAACCGCTCCAAGTCGGCCGGCATCACCAACCCTTTGTATGAAACAACGCGATCCGACAAGCTGCAGATGTAAAAATCAGGATCGCCGATCAGGGCCATCTCGGCACGACGGCGAGCAGTAAACAGCTTGCCTAAACAATGGGCATGATCGATGCCGTTTGCATCGACAAAGACCTGTTCGATGCGGGGTAACTGATCGAGCGCAATCTCGCCACAGACGCTCTCATCAATGGGCACCGCCCGCCAACCAAACACGGACAACCCTTCGTCGGTCAGCGCCTGGGTCATCGCATCCCGGGCAGTCTGTTGCAGAACCGAATCTTGGCTGAGAAACAGCATGCCGATCGCGTAATGCTGACCCAAGTCGACGCCCAGCAGCGATTGGGCTTCAGCGCGCATAAAGGCATCTGGCATCTGCAGCAGTAGCCCGCAACCGTCACCGGTGCGCCCATCTGCCGCAATACCGCCGCGGTGGGTCATACAGGTCAATGATTCGATCGCAGTTTGCAACAGTCGATGGCTGACCTCGCCCTCAATGTGAGCGATCAGACCAAAGCCACAATTGTCCCGAAATTCCTCGGGGCGGTAGAGACCTCTGGAGGGCGCCGATTGACGATCGGTGCCGCTCGCATCTACAGCATGCTTCATAGATTGTTTCGCCTTTGAACCGGCGCACAACACCGGCGAAACCACCCCGCAAGGGGCATAGAAAAAAGGGTGCGTAGTGTACACGCCCGAAAACGGGCACTCAATGAGCGCAAACGTCGCCGATCAGGCGGTGATCACGCGGGCAATATCGTCTTCCGTGACGCGTTCGGTCACCATCGCCTCACCCAACGCTGACAGCAAAATATAGCGAACTTTTCCCGCTGCAACCTTTTTGTCGCTCCCCATGGCGCTCAGGAGCTGAGCAGTTGAGATGCCAGCGGGAAGCGAGGTCGGTAAGCCCAACGCCTCATTAAACTCAATGAGCTGCTCTACTGCCGACGCCTCGAGCGTGCCGCGACTCGCCGACAGGCGGCTGGCGATCACCATTCCCGCTGCCACTGCTTCGCCGTGCAACCACTCGCCGTAGCCCTGGATACGCTCAATGGCGTGACCAAAGGTATGACCAAAATTAAGGTGTGCACGCACGCCGCCTTCCCGCTCATCCTCCGCGACAACGCCCGCTTTGATGCGGCAACTGCGCTCAATGGCGTGAGCGAGGGCGCCGCTATCGCGCGCTTTAAGTTCGCCAACATGACCGATCAACCAGTCGAAAAACGCGGCGTCTCGAATCAGGCCATACTTAATGACCTCAGCCAACCCCGCTGCGAACTCCCTCTCTGGAAGAGTTTGCAACGTGTCTAAATCGATCAGCACCTGTATCGGTTGATGAAACGCACCAACAAGATTCTTGCCCATGGCATGGTTCACACCCGTCTTGCCACCGACGGAGGAATCCACCTGCGCCAAAAGCGTGGTGGGCACCTGCACAAAATCCGCGCCGCGCATGAAACAGGCGGCGGCAAAACCGGTCATGTCGCCGACCACACCACCGCCGAGCGCAATGAACAGGCTCTGCCGCTCGTGGCGGTCCTCGAGCGACACATCCAAAATCTGCTGCACCGACCCCATGTGTTTGTGGGCTTCACCCGCGGGCAACACGACTTCGGTCAGCAATGAGGTTGACCCCAGTGCGGCTTTCAGCTGCTCAGCGTAAAGTGGTGCGACGCGATCGTCGGTCACCAAAACCACGCCGCGATGCTCAACGAGCGTTTGCCAGTGCGCGCTGTCCGAGAGCAGGCCCCGCCCGATAGAAATAGGGTAACTGCGATCATCGGCTCTCGAACCTAGATCAACTGTCAAGGTGTGCATCACATCAGGCATGGTTTATCGGTGCCTTCGAATTAGAAACTAGCCAGCAGTGTTGGATAGTAGTCCACGCTCCAGCAGTTGGCTGTGTATTTGTCGGGCAACTTTACGCGCATTGCCGCCGCCCGCTGAAATGATGACATCTGCGAGCCCCCTGTAAAGCGGCTCACGCTCTGCCATCAGTTTTTTAAGCGTCGCCTCCCGGTCTCCCTGCTGCAGCAGGGGCCGCCCCTCACCAGACCCCGTGCGCTTCAGTTGCTGGGCTACCGAGACATTGAGGAAGACGACAACACCGCTGCGACCCATTAGCTCTCGGTTTTCCCCAGCCAGTATGGCGCCGCCTCCGGTCGCAATGACAGTCTCATTGCGCTGGGCAAGCTCTTCTAAGACAGCGCTCTCACGCCGCCGAAAACCCGCCTCGCCCTCCACATCAAATATCCAGGGGATATCCGCGCCGGCCCGGCGTTCGATTTCATTGTCGGAGTCAATAAAAGTGAAGCCCAACAGGCCTGCCAAATGCCTGCCGACGGTGGACTTGCCAGAGCCCATTGGCCCAACCAAAAAA
>Ga0181601_10003176_pt1 | contig 13939 bp, 8 predicted proteins | sample 041ome_8_FD_133020 | JGI IMG/M metagenome (GOLD analysis project Ga0181601, IMG submission 133020) | Coastal salt marsh microbial communities from the Groves Creek Marsh, Skidaway Island, Georgia - 041407BS metaG (megahit assembly) | ecosystem: Environmental > Aquatic > Marine > Intertidal zone...
ACGAAGGCTCAAATTCCATAAGAGGATTAATGCCGTCGTAAATACTCTGTATACCTTCACCTTTTAAAGGAGGTAGGATTTCAAAAGAAAATAAAGTTCCTTTTCTCTGCGAAATGTGTTCTGATATTTTCATTAGAATGTTACGTTTACGGTATATGTACCTTTATTTCTAATAACGGTCACGGGAATGGTATCTCCTTTGTTGAATTTGCCGAGAGCCGACATATAACCCATCATGTCTTTTACGGGGAAATCCCCCATTTGAATTACTACGTCGTCTCGTTGCAGGCCAGCAACCGCGGCAGGTCTTTCAGGAGTAACTCCGTCTATGCGCATACCTTCGCCGGAGAACGAATAATCAGGCATTACCCCTAAAGTAACTTTGAATCGCATTTTACCCGGAGAGATATCCTTGGTTTTAACGAAGTCTAGTTTTTTCTTTTTGGTGTGACAAACCATTTGTTTGATGGCTTGAATGCTGTGGTACATACCTTGATAGTTGATGCGATCTTCATCGTCATCGGGTGTGTGGTAATCGCGGTGTTGACCTGAGAAAAAGTGTAAAACTGGAATGTTTTCTAAATAGAAACTGGCATGATCGGATGGCCCTAATCCACTTTCAGTGGTGGCAATTTTGATATTTTGGGTATCCGTTTCCAATTTCTTTAAAATTTCCATCCAAGTGCTTGAAGTTCCTACTCCGTTTATGGTTAATGTTTTTTTGGTGGAATCTATACGGCCCAACATATCAATATTAACCACGTAATTGATTTTGTCCAGTGGAATTAATGGATTCTTGGTGAAATATTTAGATCCCAATAAACCAAGCTCTTCACCGCTAAAGGCAATGAACAGATAGTTGTTTTTTCGGAGTCCCCATTTGTTCAACTGTTTGGATAACTCAATCATGGCAGCCACCCCAGAGGCATTGTCATCAGCACCATTATGAATGGCTTGGGGACCTTTATAACGGCTATTATCGTATTCGTTGAAACCAATATGGTCGTGATGTGCGCAAATGATAACCGTTTTTTTGCGGTGATTATTTTTGTAACCGATCACATTGTGTCCTTTTACTTGAGGCGAAATCACCTTGCTCTTCATGGTTACAGTTAGTCCACGAGGTAAAGGTCTGGATTTGGCAAAATAGAAAACAGGAATTTTACTGGGCTTGACGTTTCTATCTAATTTTCCACTTGGAGCTATTTCATTGGTATCATTCCGAAAGAAAATAACACCAACGGCACCATAGCGAATCGCATTTTCAACTTTGGTATTGATATCGGCAAATTGGGCTACATCGCTGTGTGGGTTTTCAGACTTGCCAAAATAACCGAGACGAATAGCGGCAATTTTTCCTTTTACATCTTCACCTTCGAATTCGTTCTTATTAAACTTTTCGGCTATGATTCCGTATCCTACATCTACAACTTCCGCCGTAACGCTATCTAAATCGGCTGTTTGTGAAAGTGGGTAAAAATCAACATTCATTTCAAAAGGCTCTGGTTCGCGACTGCCGCCCATTGGATTCAATTGTAGGATGCATTCATCGGAAGCAATTCTGAATTGAGTCATGGTGAACTCTTGAAACCCATTATTTCCCCATAATTTGAGTCCGTTCTTTTTAAATTCATTAGCAATATAAGTAGCACTTAACAATTCACCCGGTGAACCTGTTTGTCTGCCTTGTAGTTCATCTGAAGCTAAATAAGAGACATGAGATTTAAGTCTTTGCATCGACTCCCATTGTTCCTTGTTAAATCCATTTGGGATTTGAGCCGAAGCTAAGGATCCCAGAAGTAGAAATAAGCTGAAGATGGATATTTTACTGGAGTAATTCATATATAGTTTTGATTAAAATAACGCTTGATAGTAATGCAAATATAAATCGGATGATTGGCGTGGGCGTTTTTAATGCGGTTTTTTGTCCAAAAGATGAGAAAACCACTACTCCTATTGCCATAGGTATATAAAACCACCAAACTATGTATTGTGTTTGAAATAGGTTAATGGAATTTAATGCATGTAGTGTTGCGTTCTTTAAAATAGGTGCGTTAGAAACGTTCAAATACTGTAAAATTGGGAAAATTGATAGTAAAGGAACAATGCTCAATGAAAGTGCCGTTGCTTTTTTTACAGGTAGTTTAAGTACCATCCTGAATAGGGGAACCATTATAATTCCTCCACCTAATCCACTTAATGAGACAACCGTTCCAGCCGTTAAACCCACCATTAATCGGAGTAAAAACGAGTGGTTCTCAGGTTGTTCGATAGAATCATCGGTTTCTTTCTTGAAGATCATATTGCCAATAGAGAGAAGTAAAAATCCCAAGAAAACCCAGGAAAAGCGATTATGATTATACCAATTGCCATGTTGAATGGCATAACTCATTGCTGCCGCGGCAACTGCCCCTGGAAGTCCAACACTTAAACTTTTTTTGAAATGGTAAATTCCCATTTTAATTTGTCTGTAGATACCAGACAAGCCAGAGGCAAATACAAGCGCAATTGAATTTGCGAGTGTAAACCTAACGGCTTCCTCATTGCTAATTTCAGGAAATTGAGAGAATAAATACGTTAATACAGGAATGAAAATGAGACCGCCACCAACGCCCATAATTCCTGCCAAAAATCCACCAATAGAACCAATCAATAATAAGCTAAGTATTAATATCATGTATCTTAGCCGTTTTAGGGATTTGTGATTTTTAAAATCCGATCCGGATTGTTTAGAAATGATTTGGCCCTATCGATTATTGGGTCGTGGGTTAACATTTTTTCATAGTATTCTGACTTATCGTACCAACGTTGGAAAAGGGCTTGGCGAATTTCAAATAGATACCATTGTTGGTTGTCTTTTATATCTTGAAGAATTCGATTTTTTATAAGATCGGTTTTGATTTCAAGGAAATTCAATTGATTAAAAATGTTTGAATCTGTATTGTTGGAAATTAATTTAGTTACTGATTGAGCAAGTTTTTCAGATCCGTCTTTACCCGCATAATTGGCAAAATCACTTAATAAGTCAAATGAATTTTCGGTTTTGGACTTTTTCCAAAAAGATTCCTTTTGATTGGCATAATCGAAAATCAACAATTCACGTTTCATCCAATTTAAAAGTTCTAAGGATTCTGATTTATTGATGTTTACATCTGGATGAACACCATCGCCGTCGTAGACCGTTCTGCCATTTTTAGTTTTAAAAGCTTGTTTTGGGGTATTGGAAATGTGTCGGTAGTCAATTTTTTGAATACAGCGTCCAGAAGGAATATGATAACGGGCTGTTGTGATTTTCATCTGGGTTCTGTAAGGCAGATTCTTATAATTTTGGACCAGCCCTTTTCCAAAACTCGGTGAGCCCATAATCAAAGCGCGATCTAAATCCTGCAGACTTCCACTTACTACTTCTGATGCAGAGGCAGATGATTCATTGACGAGAACAACTAAAGGTAAGGTTGGGGCTAATGGATCATTTGGAGTGCGCCATAGCTGATTTCCCTTGCGATGTGCTCCTTTTAAACTTACGATGAGCGTATTTTTGGGTACAAACAACCCCACAATTTCTACCGCTTGGTCGAGAAGACCCCCTCCGTTATTCCTCAGGTCAAGGACGAGGCCTTTTATTTGATGACTGTCGATTTGATTTTTAAGTGCTTGGGCAATTTCCTGTGCACAGTGTCTTCCGAATTCATCTAACTTAATGTAACCAAATTTATTATCTACAATTCCTTGAAAGGAGACGGATTTTTGTTCGATATGACTGCGAGTTACGGTTTTGATTAAGGTGTCTTTATTTCTTAATAATGTAACATTGAATTGTGTGTTAGGTGCGCCTCGGAAATATTGCATCATCTCTTCGATAGGTCTATCGTAAAGGTCTATTTCCCCCGCTTTTAGAATGAAATCACCTCGTTTGATTTCGGCCTTATCAAAGCCGTACCCTTTTTCGATTTCGAGCACCATTGGGAAATGATTTTTAATCACCACCCGGCATCCCACACCCCCATATTCTCCTTGCCTTTCAATTAGCGCCTCTTCCGCTTGATATTCAGAGTAGAATACCGTGTAAGGATCTAATTTTGAAAGCATGCTTTTGATCGCGTGTTGTGCCATTTCAGAAGCGGGCACTTCTTCTACGTACTCTTCCTGAACTGTTTTGTACACATTTGAGAAAATTTCTAAATGCTTGCTGAATTCAAACAAGTCATTTCCATACCTGAACCCGGTCAAGGTTAACAGGAAAAGGCAAATGATTAAGACAGATTTAGGAATAAAAATGCGCACAAACAAAAATACACTTTCGATGGGTATTGCGGGTAACTCTATCGATAAAAGGAGAGATTTTGTACAAATTAATTTTGCATCATTACCTTTGTGTACATGCAGAGTACCTTCACTATAGAGCAAAAATTAGCCCAATGGGTATACCAATGGTTACTTCAGATTGGCGTATCAGAGGAAAAGGCGATGTGGGTGAAATTGTTGTTTTTATTGGGTGTATTGTTGGTGTTGGTTTGGGCGATAGCATTTGTCTCAAGAAGGATTGTTCAAACCTCTATCCGAGCCTACTCAGAAAGGGTGCATCAGCCTTTATTGGATACGCTTGTTGAAAACCAAACGTTCAAATACCTGACTCGAATAATTCCTTTGATTTTCGCCATGATATCCATGCCAGTGGTTTTACATGGTTTTGATTCTATTATAGACCCAGCACAGACGTTAATTGCCATACTCATGATTGTTACTGTTAATCAGTTTGTGCAATCTGTATTGAAGTTTGTAAAAATTGTTTTATTGGGTACTGAAGCATTCAAGGACAAACCCATTGCCGCTTATGTCCAGGTAGGAAGTATAGTTGTAAATATTTTAGCTTTACTTATTGCCATTTCAATAATTACAGATCGGTCAATATTAAGTCTTTTCACGGCTGTGGGAGCTATGAGTGCCGCTCTCTTGTTGATTTTCAAGGATACCTTGGCGGGATTAGCTGCATCGGTTAGAATCAGTTCATCAGACATGTTGCGTAACGGCGATTGGATAGAATTTTCTAAATATGGAGCCGATGGTACGGTGATGGATATCAATTTGGTCAGCGTTAAGGTGAGAAATTTCGACAATACGTATACTACGGTTCCTACATCCGCATTTACAGCAGATGCCTTCAAAAACTGGAGAGGGATGGAGGAGTCGGAAGGGCGAAGAATCAAACGTTCGGTTACGATATCTCAGCATAGCGTTCGGTTCGCATCCCAAGAGATGATAGATGAATTCCACAAACATCCTCTATTGAGTTCTTACATAACGGAGAAACTGGCTGAGATCAACCAACATAATGAAAAGGTTCAGAAGGAAGGAAGAGGGGTGACTCGCAACCTTACCAATTTGGGTTTATTTCGAGTGTATTTGAGAAACTACCTACACGAAAGAATGGATATCAATAAAGATATGACATTATTGGTGCGTCAGCTTTCTCCAAGCGAAAATGGAGTGCCGATGGAGATTTATTGTTTCTCTAAAATTAAGGCTTGGGTGGAGTTTGAAAATATACAATCTGATATTTTCGATCATGTTTTTGCCTCTGTCAAAGATTTCCAATTGGAGATATTTGAAAATCCTAGTGATAAGTCCTTCAGTCGCTTGCTCAAAATGAGTCAGGAAGCGGAATCTTAATGCTCAATTTGGCATTATTCGTGTAGTATATAGTGAACAAGGCGAAATTCGCACGTTAGCGTTTTGCACGTGTACTGTAATTTTGACCTTGAAACTGCAATGAATCTTAGGCGTTTTATACTTCTTTCTGCCCTTCTGATTACCGGATTTTTCCCCTTGAAAGGACAATTATCGGGTAATTATACTATTGGAGGGAGCTCAGGAACGCGTAATTTTCCGTCTTGGACTGCATTTGCAGATACGTGGAACCAGAACGGTATATCCAGCCAGGTTACGGTTCGTGTCCTTAAAACTGACACTTTATTCTCAGCAATCCAACTCAAACAGCACAGCAGTGCACCAACACAAAAGGGACGTGATTTAAAGATCTTAGGAAATGGATTTCGATTGGTTGGAAACTTCAAAGGAGAAGTTTTGCATCTCAACGGAATTGACCATGTTCACCTGAGAAATCTCATCATTGAGAACAGATTTACCCAAAGTAGTGTGCTAGGCGTTCGTTTTTCAAATGGTGCAGACAGCAACCGTTTGGATAGTTGCAGCGTAGTTTTTTCGAAGCTCATACAATTCCGAAAAGATACCGGTGCCTATATTGCATTTGCACCCGATACGGGTCGTATTACGCGTAATACCACAAAACATGCAGGTATTGGGAATGTTATAATAAATAACAAATTCTATTGTTCTTTAAGTCAGTCTCCTGGTCCCTTTTATGGTATTTATGACCAACAAGGGAGTGTGGACTATACCAAGATTTCTACCCATAATAGAATTGATTCCAATTTGATTTCAAGCTTTTATTCGGTTGGGATTTATATGCGTTTTATCAATGGTGAAGTTTGCCGAGCTAATACCATCACCCGAGGTAATTGCAGTTCGAGCAGCAACTCCGATACCACGTTAATCGGAATTTTTTGTTTAGACGGACGTTCCGACAATCAAGCCATAGAAATAAAGGGAAATCAAATCGAACACCTTCCCTATAAAAACGCCAGTTTGAATGGTGCGATTGACTTTATTTGGAATCTATACGGCATCAATGCTTGGAAACTTTCTGGCGGCGGTAAACGAACCGTTTTGATAGAGGGAAATCAACTTTCAGACTTTACCTATTATTCTAGATTTCATGGTATTTTGTCGCAATACGGGGAGCAAATCAGTATTTCTGATAATGTTTTGTCGGAAATAAAAGGAGATCGGGGGTATTCCTTTGGTATTTATTCTCAGTTGGGTGATGATGTTAAAATAGACCGTAATGTCCTCCGGAAGATTGATTTTGGTTCCAGTAATGCCGGTGATGGAGTTTTAGTTTTTGGCTATGAAATGGGATCAGGAACATGGGGAGGAAATTCGGTTGTAGGTAATATTTTAGATTCCAACAGTGGCTATAAGGAATTGTATAGCATTGCAACTATGTGGAAAGGGAATTGGGAAATTGCACAAAATAAAGTGTTGCGCAATTTTACGGTTGCTCCTAAGGGAATTACGGTAGGAATTTATTTTTATTACTGCGTGAACATGGACGTTCATGATAATGTATTGGCTCTTAATTATGGACCTGCAGAAACCTATTATATCTACTCGACCAACTACAATACCAATCAGAATCTAAATGTTTTTCATAATACGATTTATGATAGTTTAAGTGCCTCAAGCGGCCATGCATCTGCCTTGATCTATTTAGATGATGATTCACGGACCGAAGTTGTTGGCAATATTGTAGAAGGAGAGGGAGGAGGAGATGTATATCCGATGTTTTTGAATACGGTAAGTATCTTAAGTAAAGTTACGGACAATTCGATTTACGTAAAAGGGTATTCAACGGAAAATTGGGCATACGAAGTAAATCAATACACGAATTTTCAGAATTGGAATAAATCGGGAGCACAAGACAGTTTGACCTATTGGATTCCTTCTAATTTCGCCAGTAAGTCAAGCGTGGATTTTCGTTCTTTAGAATATCGAAATCAAAATAATGTGCCGGCAAATACTATTTCAAAAAGAGATGTAAATGGCAAATCCCGCCATATTAATTTTACCGATCGTGGTGCTGTAATTGACAGCATGAATTTGAGTTTGTTTATTTCAGGAAATATACCCGATACAATCTGTTCGGGCTATGTTTTGGCAACCGAATTAGGTATTGTGAATGGCTATGTCGATACCGTTTTTGATGTCGCCATTACCGTTCGAAAAAATGCAAAAGTGGTCCAAGACAAACAAAGATTGAATATTTTGGCTTCTGACACGGGTTACTTTCAATTATTGGAACCCCTTCAGATCCAAGAATGGGGGTGGAACGATATATGGATTTTTATAAGTAGTTCTAATGATAATACCCATGATGATACCCTTCACTATCGGGTTTATGTTAAGCCATCTCCAGGGTCTTCCGTTGTTACACCTCAAATAGATTCTTCACAGGCGAATATACCAATAGTAGGTTCTGATTTTGATGTGGTATTGCTTAATACTGAAATTGCGTACGCTGTAAGTCCACCAAGGGGTTTCAGTCGGTCGAATTATGGTAAGGCCCAAAAATGGTTTGCAGAAACACAAGCGATAACCCAAGACGGAAGTTTGGTTTTGGGTGCTTCTGTAATTGAACCAAAGTCCAATGCGGATTTGATTTGGAAATTTTCGCCAAGAGATACCTCTTTAGAAGATTCATATATTAGGCTTCAATTGCGCATTATGGATATAGGGTCCGGTTGCGATACCATAATAGAACGAATCGTTTATATTGAGCCTACACCTACTGTTTATTTTAATATGGATAGTGCCATCTGCAGTCAAGATACCCTTAACTTAAAAAATGAAACATCCATAAAGTCTAGCAATACTTATATGCGATACTTCTGGGATTTTGGGAATGGAGATACAAGCCGAGATTATAACCCATTTTGCGTTTTTGAAGATTCTGGACAGTTTCCCATTCGATTAATTGTTACAACCTCACCTTATAATTTTAAATTCACTTATTCGGATACAATTACAGTGAATCCTATTCCTGAAGTATCCTTTACCAAGGGAACCGCTTGTGAAGGTCGTTCGGTGACTTTTGAAAATACAAGTAAGTCCAATCGGGCTGATTTTATTTGGGATTTTGGGGATGGAAGTTTACCAGATACCACAAATACGAGTAGTGTTAGTCATGTCTACTCCAAAAAAAGCAACTATAATGTAGTTCTTACGGGGATAGATCAAGGATGTTCGAATCAACAAACGACCCGATTATCGGTTTTTGAACAACCCATTGCCTTAATGGAGTTTGACACCGTAAACTGTTCCAATCAATTGGTTGATTTTAGTAATAAAACACAATTGAAAACCGCGATTTTTGGTGTTCGTTGGGACTTTGGAGAGAACGGCAGCTATAGCACCCAGAAAAACACAACGTATCGTTACGATTCGGCAGGCTTGAAAACAGTAAAATATACCGTAAAGAGTGAATTTGGCTGTGTCGATTCCACTACGAGAGAAATCGAGATAAAGCCCAGTCCTAAGCCCCAATTTTCTATCGATCGTTTGTGTAAATTATCGCCAACTCGTTTTGAAAATACCACAGAAGATGTACCCGGTTATTTATGGCAATTACAATGGAGCTTGAACGGCGATGATGAAGGAAGCAAGTCTTATTTCACAAAGGATTGGGTAGATACAGGCGTACAGAAAATTGTATTGATGGTTCAACTTGACAATGGTTGCTCTGATAGTATTGTTGAGAATGTTCGGGTATTGGATGAAGTTGCAATAGACTTTACTTACGATATCAATTGCGCAGGAGATAGTACTCGATTTGTGAACTTAAGCAAACCCTCAACCGGGGTTGATTTTGTTTGGAAATGGGGAAATGGGGAAATGAAAGAATCATTTCATCACAATATCGTATTTGATGCGACAGATTCAATGGCCTTTTCTGTTGGTTTGACAGCAACTGCTGAAAATACGTGTACTACTGAATTGATTAAACAAGTGCCCGTTTGGCCACGGCCGAAAACATGTGATTTTGATTATCAATCTGATTATTCTTTCGCTTATTTTGGATTGGCATTAAATCCCAAAGATGATTTGGGTGAGTTAGGCGGACAATCTGGAATTACGTATACCTGGAAAATAGAAAATAACGGTTCATTTAAAACGCAAGGCGAGTCGGGATTATTGCAATATGCACTTCCCAATGACGGCAGTTATGTATTGGAAATGCTTGCGGAAACCGATGCACATGGTTGTAGGTGCTCCAAAGAGTATATATTTATCATGGATCGTTTGGGCAAGGGTTGCGAATCGCTTGGATTTAATATTTATCCGAATCCAGTCAATTCAGATAGGTTTAGAATTGATGGTTATGAAGCTATAGAAGAATTGTCTCTTACTAGTATAAATGGGCAAAGATGGTCATTGAATTTAGAGCAGATTCAAAGGGAATCTTTTGAATGTGAACTTCCTGAAATTGCCGCTGGAATGTATTACTTGGAATGGCAATCGAAAGGCAAATTATATAGGGCAAACCTAATGGTAACCCATCCGTAATTTGGCTTTGCCCCCCTAAATTCGTATCTTTGCAATGCATTTTAAGCGAACGAGTTCATTCTTGTTCGGAAAGCTCCAAACTTTTGCTAATTCATTCTGCCGGAGCTTTCGCTACATGTTGTGGAAGTTATTGATTACGTCATATTCGCCGCCTACCTTATAGCCATGGTAGGAGTGGGTCTTTATTTTTACATAAAGAACCAGTCTGTAGATGATTATTTTGTTGGAGGTAGGAATATTGGTAGTATGCACATTGGTATGTCAGTTGTGGCAACCGATGTAGGCGGTGGCTTTTCAATTGGTTTGGGAGGATTGGGGTTTGTGATGGGACTTTCCGGTTCTTGGATGTTATTTACGGGTTTAGTCGGTGCTTGGATAAGTGCAGTGTGGCTCATTCCTCGCGTTTTTAAACTAACGGCAATCAAGACCTTATACTCAATGCCGCAGTTAATCAAGCATTATTATGGATATACGGCCGCCGGTATTGCAGCGGCCATATCATTTATTGGATACGTTGGTTTTACTTCATCTCAGATTGTGGCAGGCGCAAAGTTGGCATCGGCTACATTTGAAGGGGTCAGCTTTGAGCATTTATTGCTTATAATGGGCATATTTACCGTGGTCTATACGGCTTTGGGTGGTTTGAAGGCCGTAATTTATACCGATACCATTCAGTGGTTAATACTGATGTTGGGTCTAATGTTTGTTGGTATCCCAGCGGCTTATTTTATGTTAGGGGGATGGGATGCCATTACAGCCGTACTGCCAGAACCCATGTTGCAATTGGATCAAGTTTCTCCCATGAAAATGCTGAATTGGAGCTTGACAATAATTCCTATTTGGTTTATTGGGATGACGTTGTATCAACGAATTTTTGCGTCTCGGAGTGAGCGTGAAGCCAAACGGGCTTGGTTCATAGCAGGTTTGTTAGAATGGCCTTTGATGGCATTTATGGGGGTGATTTTGGGTTTGTTTGCCCGGGCTGCTTTTGAAATGCAATTGATTGCATTTCCAGGAGGGGTTATGGATGCGGAGCTTGGTCTTCCACTACTCTTAAGAACGGCATTGCCGGTGGGTGTAACCGGTGTGATTTTAGCGGCATATTTCTCCGCTATTATGTCAACAGCCGATAGTTGCTTGATGGCGGCATCTGGGAATTTTATCAGTGATTTTATTGGTACGGTTATACGATTATCACCAAAACAGCAACTGCGTTTGTCGCAATGGAGTACCTTGTTATTAGGGGGTGTCGCCATTTATATTGGCATGCACATGCGGAATGTTTTGGAGTTGATGTTGCTCTCTTATGCATTCATGGTTTCGGGTCTGTTTGTTCCCATTATTATGGCCCTAAGCGGCAGGTCAAGATCGGCACCCGCAGCAATAGCTTCTATGTTGGGAGGAGGCATTACGGCGATGGGTTTGATATATCTCAATGTGGAAATTTGGGGTGGTTTGGATGCAAATGGCATTGGACTCACCGTTTCCGCTGTTCTATTTGCGATTTTTCACAAGATTTTTAAGAAATAATTCCATTTATTATGATTCATTATACACATTACAAAGACCAAAAAGATACGTTTGTTGCCAATGGAGATTTGGCGAAGTTTTTACATTTACATTTAGAAAAATATGGGGATGCGCAGGAGGATATTCAGAAAGCCATTGACTATGTTTTTAAAAGTGGCGGGCATATTACCATTCAACATTTCGAAGGAAATCCGAGTGGTGCCGTTGTGGTTAATAAAACAGGGATGGGTGGTTATATTCCCGAGAATATATTGGTTTATATTGCTATGCGGGCCGATTTAAGAGGTAAGGGCTTGGGTAAAAAACTTATGCAAGAAGTATTGGCGGAATTAGATGGAGATGTTGCCTTGCATGTTGAGGCCGAAAATCCAGCTCGTTTTTTATACGAATCTTTAGGATTTACAAATCCGTATTTAGAAATGCGTTTAAAACGAAAATAATATGGCATTTTTAGAACTTTACCGAAGCAAGCTTAAACATAATTTCGATTTTTTAAATGATTTTCTCGAGGCCGAGAACAAAGAATGGGCGGTCGTTACGAAGCTATTATGCGGAAATAAAGCCTATTTACAAGAATTAATCAATTTGGGCGTTACTGAATTCTGCGATTCAAGGGTGTCTAATTTGCGAACCATAAAACAGTTAGCTCCACATTGCCAAACCGTTTATATCAAACCTCCTGCACGAAGAAGTATAAAATCAATTGTTCGTTATGCCGATGTGAGTTTCAATACAGAATTGGATACCATCGAGCGCTTATCCAATGAAGCCTTGCACCAGGGTAAGGTGCATAAGGTAATTGTAATGATTGAAATGGGAGATTTACGTGAAGGCGTTATGGGGGAGGATTTGCTGAGTTTCTATGGCAAATTACTTGAATTAAAAGGCGTATCCATAGTGGGAATCGGAGCGAATATAAATTGCTTGAGTGGGGTTTTACCAACACAAGATAAATACATACAACTTTCGCTATATAAGCAATTGATTGAAGCGAAATTTGATATTCAAATACCTTGGATAACAGGGGGTACCTCCATTACGTTGCCTTTGCTTTGGCGCAAACAGATTCCCTCGAGTATCAACCATTTTAGGATAGGTGAAACTTTGTTCTTTGGTGCGGATTTGCTTTCTGGTGGCGCATTTGCAGATATGAAAACCGATGTGATCAAGCTATTTGCGGAAATTATCGAGATTTCGGAAAAGCCAAAAGTTCCAATAGGTTATTTAGCAGAAAATCCTTCTGGTGAAAAGGTAGATGTTATTGAAGCCGATTATGGACAAATGGCCTATCGAGCTATTGTAGATATTGGGTTATTGGATATTGCTACGGATTTTTTAAGTCCTATCGATGACGGTGTAGAAATTGTAGGTGCCAGCTCGGATATGTTAATTTTAGACTTGGGAGAGGAGTTTGAAAAATACCAAGTTGGTGATTTAATGTCATTTAGACTTACCTATATGGGTGCATTGGGAATCTTCAATAGCAATTACATCGAAAAAAGGGTAGTAGATTAAGGCTAAAATATATGTTTTAGGTATTTTTGCTTATGCGCAATTGGCGTTTACTTCTGGTAGTTACTTTAGCTTTTATAGCCAATTGTTTATTGTCACAAACAGTTGATACGGCGAAATCAAAAAAAAGCGAGCCCATTCAACTACCGGAATGGATTCATAACATGGTTTATGATACTGCCAGCTCAACGAAACCAAGGTTTTTATTTTATCCAGTAGTAGGTTATGCTCCTGAAACCAAATGGGAGTTCGGGTTAAGTGGATTGGTGGTTTTTCATTACAAAAACGACACAACTCTGCGTTTGAGTGAAATAAGCGCCTTTGCTTTTTACACCCAAGAGCGACAATTAGGCCTTTGGGTAGACCACGTTACTTATGGAAAAGACAATAATTTTCTCACTCTTGGGAAAATGCGTTTTCAAAACTACCCTTTGTATTTTTATGGCGTAGGTTCGGAAATTCCGAAAGACCCAGTGGCCGTGGTTAATGCAAATTATTATAGTGTGCGTGAGCGTTTTTTGTACCGCATTACGGGTAATTTATTTGCTGGACTTCAATTAGATTATCAAGAGTTAGGTAAAACAAATTGGGAGAGTTTAGATCTGTCACGCCCGGTTAACGCATTCCCTGTAGGCGCGGATGGTAGCAGAAATTTTGGCTTGGGCGCAGGAATTGTATTGGATTCTCGTCATAA
>Ga0181601_10003179_pt1 | contig 13934 bp, 7 predicted proteins | sample 041ome_8_FD_133020 | JGI IMG/M metagenome (GOLD analysis project Ga0181601, IMG submission 133020) | Coastal salt marsh microbial communities from the Groves Creek Marsh, Skidaway Island, Georgia - 041407BS metaG (megahit assembly) | ecosystem: Environmental > Aquatic > Marine > Intertidal zone...
CGTTGTTTTTAGAAGAAACAGAAGACGTTGAGCGATGGTGGTGAGAACGGTATCGGCAACAAAAAATGCTGCGCGGTGGTGGTATTTTGCTCCTCCTCGTCGCTACGACGAACAACAACACCGGTGGCGCGGCGGGTGTCATGTAAATAAAGGTCGGTCGTAAACAAAGAAAGGCTATTTACGTTGTCGTTCGTTCGTCGTTGTCGTTGTGTGGGTTAAAAATTAATAATATTTATATGCCTCTCTGGAGTGAAAATTTGAGGCCTTTTCCCTTAGAAAAAGTCGTTATTTTTTGCCGTTCGTTGTTAACAAAAAAAAGAGAGAGAGAGAGAGAAAAGCTCTTTTTTCTCACAAACAACAAACACTTTGCGCAAAAGAATAAGAAGAAGAAGAAGAAGAAGAAGAAGAACGACTTTGCGAGATGCTCGCTCGTCGTCTCTGTTCTTCTCGTCGTCGCACCGCGAACGCGCGTTGAAGAGGACGAAGACGAAGAAAAAGAACGGAGAGAGAGAGAGAGAGAGATTTGAAATCGGAGAGGAGAGATGTCTCCTTCTCCTTCTTCTTCTTCTCCTGATGATGATGATGATGATGATGATAACGATCCGTCGTCTTCCAACAACCTTCCACCGACGTCGCCTCCGGTAATGACGATGTTGCCGGTCGGGATGATGATGACGCGCGGCGCGTCGGCTTCTTCCCCGAACAAGAACGACTTCGAGGACTCTCCGATGCTTTCCGTCAAGGAGAGAATTCGTCTGATGCAAAAACAAACAGACGCGAGGAAACCGTCGCCGCCGATGACGAGAAGTGGCGGAACGACGACGAGTACCGCGTTTCCGCAGCAACAAAGAGGACAGCAGGCATTCGCGTCGTCGTCGCTGACGTCGAAAGTTGGCGCGTTGGAAACGATGCCGAGGCAGTTGACGCCGAGTTTTGAAGACGCGAGCGAGGACGACGACGCGAAGAAGAAGAAGACGAAGAAGAAGGTTGCGACGCCGTTGCCAAAGTACACGCCGTATCGCACACAACAAAAAGAGGGAGAAGAAGAGAAGGAGGAAGAGTTTCAAACGGCATCGGCGTTGATTCGGCAAAAGTCTGCACCACCACCGGTATCGACGACGACGAAAGGTCCTTCCCGGTCGCCGCAAAGGTCGCCTCGATCGCCGACGTTGAGAGACAGGGCGCAAATGTTCGAACAACCGGTGTCGATTTCGCAACGACAGGCGCAAATGTTGAAAAACTTGCGATTAAAAATACAAGCAAACATCGAAGCGTCCGAAGAAATTGCGCTTCGGAAGAAGAAAATGAACGATGCCATCGTGAATTTGCGTAAAGTCAAGTCCAAGTTGGAACAGAAACACGCGTACGATGGCGGCGGCGAGGGCGGTAGCAAAACGACGACGCAGTTTCGCAAGAGGATAATCTCGAAACTAGTCGAGACGGAATTTGAAATCGAAACGAAAGCGATCATGTTCAACGCGTGGAAAATACGGACAGAGAAAGAGAAAGAAAAGAGAGACGTTGTGAGAACAAAACTCGACGCTATACGTGTCGTCGCGTTGCGGCGAAGTTTTGATCACTGGCGCGACGTATCCGCCTCTTTACAGCCTAGAAGAGAAGCGTTGGAAGCGTTGGGATTAAACGCGAGACAACGATATTTGCGCGATATTTTCAATCGTTGGCGCAAGTTCGCGAGACTTTCACACCGGTCCATGCACGTCGCGGCGATGAAAACGATAGATTCGGATAAGAAGACGCTATCGATCGCATTCGCGCGTTGGGAGTTGGCGCTGGCAAAACGTGCAATCAGTACAGCCGAGAAGAAACTCGTTCGGGCTTTTGTTTTGAAAAAAACATTCATCGCGTGGCGAATGGCGAGAGATGAGTCCGCGTTCAAAGTCGAAGTCGCGAGACGTAAACTCCGCGGCGATGGCGAAGGGGAACTCGTCGTTTTCGTGGACGCTTGGAAACGCAAAACTGAAAATGAACGAATGACTCTATATTTTCGCAGCGAAGGATCCGCGGCAAGGAAAAAAATGGAGCGATGGAAAGATCAACACGTAGCAGCGAGGAATTACTTGACAAGTTTACTACCGTTAGCGACGTTGCGTGCGCCATGGGATTCGTTTTCAACATCATCGACCGATGCTACCGACGATGTGGACGACGACAGAAAAGCGACATCGAAAAAAGTCATGGAAGAGTCCAAGGTTGACCAGTTACTTCGAGAAGCAAAAGAGGCTATTCAAAGAGCCGACGAACTGAGAGACGAGTGTGAATTTGCTCGAAACGTCGCCGAAGACGCTGAAAACGCGTCTGATTTTCTTCTCGTAATGTTTCAACAGGGAAAAGATGTCAATCAGACGCACTTATCGAACGCGTTAATACATGCGGAAAAGATGTACGGAAAGTTTACGCTGTTATCGGTCGAGTGCGAGAAGGCTTCGGCAGAAGCGGTGAGGAAAGTGAGAAAAGCACAAGAGGCAGAGAAACTGGCTGAGAAGTACGAACACACGCGTTTGCAAAGATACAACGATGACGATCGCATTCCGATAACCGGCGGTGAACTGGAAAGAAACCAACCTCGAACGAAGACGACTTCGCGGGAAATCGCGGTGGTTTTTGCCAACAGGAACGTCGCGAAACGCTTTTTACAAAAATGGCGAAACGCGGTGAATATTCTCCAACGCGACAGACTCGAACTGTTTTTCACCTCGTGGCGAGAACAGACGCGCAAAGGGTTAATAACGCGCGCCGATCGCGAGATTCAAATCGAAAAGTTCGTCGAAGGGAGAGCGAAAACGATGAAGGCGAAAGTCTTCTCGGCTTTGTATTGGCACGCGAAGTGGAGACAAGATAGAAAGAAAGTTCTCGAAAACTCAGTGAGACCAATTGCCAGAGACTCTTTGCACTTCGCCATAAAACAGTGGAAAATCAAAATATACAACAAAAAGCTGCTGTTTCGCGTGTTTGCGAACTGCGAGCGCCTCTGGGATGAGAAAGTAAACGAACCGTACGACATGGAAAACATCCGAATGAAACGGGACGTTTTGCGCGTTTGGCTGAAAAACGCCAAAGAGGCGAAAAAAATGCGCAACGACTACGTCAAAGCCACGCAGTTCCACAACACGTCGCTTAAACTGAACGCCTTCCTTGGATGGAAATCGGAAACGGAGTCCTCGAAACGAGACGCGCTCAAAACCAATCGCGAACGCGAAATCAACGAACACATCGCCGATACTTTTCGCAGAGTCTCTCTTTCGCAAAAAGTCCTCCGCGCCTGGCGCGTTCGAGTTTTCAACTCGTGGAGAGAGCGGTTGGCCATAGAAATTAGGTATAGGACGATCGCGAGGAAAGCTTTGAGAGGCTGGCATCGGCGCGTCGTGCATGGTTTTTGACGCGGTAGTAGAAGTAGTGGTAGACTAATACATGTAGATGTCGATAGTTATTAAAAATCTTAATCACAGTTTTCTTCTTCTCTGTTTGTGTTGTATTTTTTGTTTCTCACGATCTCTTTTCTCTCATCATTTCTTCCGCATTCTTTCTCTGCGTGTAGTAGTAGTTTTTTAGAAGAGAAAGGTGAATAAAACAATAATAAACGCCCGGGAATCATGGGCGTGCAAGTGCCAGAATTAAAACAGTGCGTGACGACGCTCGCTCGTCTTTTCGTTTCGTCGACATCTTCGCGCGACGCGTTTTGTCTCGTCGCTTGGTGTCTTTATTTCTTGTTTTAGGGAAATTCTCTGGAATTCTTTCACTCTCTTGCGCCGTCGATTGTCGTTTTGTGCGTCGTTTCTCGTCGCGCGCGCGCGCATCGTCATAGGAAAAGGAAAGACGCTGACAACACGCCGCTCTTCTTTTCCTTTTTAAATCAACAGATACATGGATAAAAAACTGAAACTAAAACTGAACGGAAACAGAGGCGTGATTGGTACTTTGCGAGGGTTCGATCAGTTTTTGAATTTAGTCTTGGACGAGTGCGTGAACGACTCGACGGCGGAGAAAACGCCGCTCGGTATGGTAGTCGTGAGAGGAGCGAGCGTATTATCGATGGAAGCGTTAGAGCACATCGCGCCGGTGCAAAGGAAGAGCACCATGTAATATTACTATGAAATTTCTATTCTACACTATGTTCTATTTATGCTATTAATAATACATCTCTGTATGCCATCATGCTCGAACGTTCGTAACGTTCGTTATTTGCGAGGTTTGGCGCGAGCAGTCGGCTCCGCCTCCAAAGGATTTTCCGGCCAATAATGCCGCGGGTAACGACCTTTTAACTCTTTCCTTACGTTTTCGTATTGTCCTTCCCAGAAGGACTTTAAATCAGTGGTGACTTGAACGGGTCGACTCGCCGGCGAGAGCAAGTGCAATTCGGCTTTTTTACCGCCTATGACGGGCGTGTCTGCGAGACCAAACAGCTCTTGCAACCGACACTCGATAACTGGAGCGTTGTTATCGCTGACGTTTTCGTAGTTTATTTTCTTTTGGGTGCCCGATGGCAAACGAATGGACTCAGGAACAGTTTTCTCTAACACCTGTTTGTCCTCGTGCGAAACAAAGGTAGTTTCCAGAATCTGCCTCAAGTTTGTTTTTTTCAAGATGTCTTGTTTCGAAGCGCACCCAACGACCCATTGTGGAAGCCATTCGGCGGCTGTTTTAGTCAAAGTCTTATCCCGCAAGTCCGGAAACGAGTCAGGAGAACAGCTGTGCGCAAAAGCGCATCGTTTTAACCATGCGTTGAGATTTTTATCCCCGCTCACGTTGAAGAAACTAAACACGCCAACCTTTTTCGCTCTTTCAACTATTGCCTCCGTCATTTCACTTTCCGTCGCTTCGATTACTTTTTCGTCCAAAACAACGTCACCAATCCTGGACACTTCTCTGGAGATAACTTTGTTTGAGTTTTCCGCCCACGATATTTCGCGTTTTGTGGATACGTTCAAACAAAATTTCAGATTTTCATCTGTTGTCGCGGCAGCCGTGAGAATGTCTTTCGTTAAAGGCGACGCGAGCTTGATGATGTCATTCTTACCGCCATTCCCGTCGTTTCCGCCATACATTTCGCAAATGACTAACGCTTCCGCTTTTGCAATCGGGTCGTCTCTGTTATCGGCAGAAATAGAAGCAGCACCACCACCGCTCAGCTTGAACGTATTCGCGCTCTTACCACCGGATTTAATAGCGATTCGATCTGGGAAAGCAGCGGCGAGCAAAACCGAAGCTTCAAACTGTTTCGCGCCGCAGAAGATTTCTTCGTATACCGGTTCGTTCGCATTTAATCCATCCGAATCGATATCCGTAGAAACCGAGTTTGCGATTCGCAGAATATCGGCAACCGGTGCGTCGTTGGCGAGACTCCGAATGTTCCTGGCCAACTGCTGCGAAGATTTTCGAGCCTCAGAAACCGCAAACGAGTCGACGTTGTAATCCAAAAAGGAAGAGGAGCTGCCGCTGCTTGAGCCACCGCTACTCTCGCTGTTGTACGATTTCGAGAGCGCGTCGATTATTGCCGATTTTGCGCTCGTTTTCTTCCCTTTTGGTGCTTTCTTCATGTTCTTTGAGCGTTTGCTCGAGTTCGGCAGTTTCGCGTCCACCGGGACGCGTATGACATCAATTCCACGTTCCCCGACTTTCTTACCAAGCTTTTTGCGGTACTCGTCATCGTTATTATCGTTCATCGATCCAATACCACCGATATCAGATATTATGATATCTCGTCCCTGGATCGCTCTGGCATAACTTCTCGCATCCAAAGGAGCGTCTCTTCCGCGCAAAAGGCTCTTATCGCTATCGACACCGGCCGCGAGCTGACACGCTAAACGCGTACTCGCAGCTCCTCTTTGACTTGCAAATAATAACATCGCACCTATGCGAGGATGACAAGGTAAACCATTCATCGCTTTACCTTTCTCGGAGACAAAATATGTGACGTTCGAGGATTCCACGTCTTCTTCGACGACTTCAATCGCGCGGAGTTTTTCGAGGAGTTTGAGCGCGTTTTTACCCGGTCCAGCCGGTGGAGGATCTAGGAAAGCCAGCACACTCGATGACGACGATGACAAACCGCCAACATCTTCTTGCTCAGAGGAGGAAGAAGAAGACGCAGATAGTGATGATGACGATGGTGTCGACAAACTCGAAAAAATGTCTCGGGTGGACAATTCGCCATCGAGCGCGTTGGCTATGGTCAACATGCAACTCGTTAAATCGGCGGTTAACATCTCTGGCGTCGTTTCTTTCTGAAAAGATGTCGCCATGCTGCTTTCGTTCCACATTCGGTAACAAATACCCTCGGCTATGCGACCAGCCCGTCCTCGCCTCTGGTCCGCGCTCGAAATCGAAACACGCTCAGTCGTTAATCGCGTCATGCCCTTACTGTGGTCGTACTTTGGCGCTCTTCTTAATCCCGAGTCAACGACGATGGTCACGCCGGGAACAGTCAGCGAAGACTCCGCTATCGGCGTCGATACCACGATGCGTCTTTTTGCGGGCGTTACTTTTGAAGGCGTCAAGGCGTAATTCTGCTCTTCCGTTGGCATCGCCCCGTACAAAGGCAAAACCTCAAAATTTGAATCCCCTAATCGGTCTTTCAACGACTTGACGACTCTTCGAATCTCCGCCGCGCCAGGGAGGAACACCAAGACGTTTCCGCCGTTCGGACTATCGCCGAGAGCTCTCTGGACAGTCTTCAAAGCTACATCTTCCACGCCGTTGTTATTGTACGCACCATTCACGCCTCCACCACCAACGTATATCGTTTCAACCGGGTATGATTTGCCTTCGGATTGCACGATGGGGGCGTCGTAGCGATATCTCCGCGCTTCGTTTCCATCGTCGCCTCCTTCTAACGTCCTCCTCATCAACTCCCGACATCGAACCGCCACGTCCCCTAACGTCGCCGACATCACGCACACCTTCAAATCTTCCATTCTCCCAAACTCTCTCTTCGCTCTCAAAACTAGCGCTAAACTCAAATCCGCATCTAAATTCCTCTCGTGAAACTCGTCGAACACGACCATCGAGACCCCTCGCAAACTCGGATCTTTCTGTAATCTGCTCTTCAACACGCCTTCCGTGACCACCTCGATTTTCGTCTTCGAAGAAACTACTCTCTCGAATCGTACCTGGTACCCGACCGTTTCTCCGACTTTCTCGTTCAATATCGAAGCCATCCGTTCCGCCGCCGCGCGCGCGGCGACCCGTCTCGGTTCCAAAACGACAATCGTGCCTTTCGTTTCCCAAAACCACTTTTTCCCGAGCACCGAAAACAGCGCCGCTAACGGGAGCGTCGTCGTTTTCCCGGCACCCGGCGGCGCCTGTAAAATCAAATCGTTCAAGTTCTCCTTCTCGTCGTTACCGTTCTCACCGAACAGCGCGCTCAAGCACTCGCCGACGACGTCTTTAATCGGTAACTCCGATATTTGTCGCGCCACTCGGTCGTTATCTATCACGACTCGAATCTGTTGTTCATCTTCTTCCGCGGAAGCTTTCACCACCACCGAAGAAGAAGAAGAAGAAGAAGAAGAAGAACGATCACCGACGAAACCACGACGACGACAGGTGCTGCTCTCACGCGCCACTTTCCTGCCGCCGCCGCTGAAGCCGCCGCAGGTGCTGGCAAGAAGCGCGGCGCAGGGCATGTTTATTCTTTTGGGGAAAAAGTGTTTGTTTGACTTCACAAAACAATTGACACACTAACACATCGTTAACGCGCAAATACACACACACACACACACACATATATACATATATACATACTTGTTATTTTTGAGAAGAGATAGATAGATAGAGAGAGAGAGACAGAGATGAAGCAAAAGATTGGCCAATACACGGTCTCTCGCACGCTTGGGCAAGGCGCGTACGGGAAAGTTAAATTTGCCACGACGTCGAAATCGAAAGATCCGTACGCGATTAAAATCTTAAACCGAGAGATGCTCCAACGCGTGGACGAGAAGGAGATGCTTTTGCAGGAGATTAAAACGATGGCGGAGGTGTTTCACCCGTACGTGGTGAATTTGTTCGAAGTTTTGTCCGGGGCGCAGGAGGTGTATTTGGTGTTGGAGTTTTTGAGCGGTGGCGAGTTGTACGACGTGGTGAAGCAGAAAGGAAGGCTGGAGGAAGACGTCGCGCGCGAGTATTTTCAACAGATTTGTCAAGGAGTTCGGTTTTGCCACTCGCGAGGCGTGTTCCATCGCGACTTGAAACCGGAGAACATTTTCTTAGACTACGATAAGAAAACGTGTAAAGTTGGAGATTTCGGCCTCGCCGCGCAGAAAGTAAACACAGACGGTTCTTTGAGGACGATTTGCGGGACGCCAAATTACGCGGCACCAGAAGTCATGGCTGGGTCGAGACGATTGAAAAAAGTGAAAGCGTTTGAAGCGGAGTATACGAAAGCAAAAGCTGAGGGTTACGATGGGAAAATTGCGGATATTTGGTCGTGCGGGTGCATTTTGTATTTCATGTTGACCGGCGAATGTCCGTTTCACGGCGAAAATTTCGTCGAGTTACAAACGCAAGTGCAAAAAGTAGAGCCGTATTATAACGCGCAAGTAATCCCAAGGAAAGCAATTAAGCTCCTCGAGATAATCTTGGTGAAAGATCCGAAGAAGCGAGCAACTTGGCCGCAGATTTTCAAGAAATCCTGGTTTCGACAAGGCGAGTTTAAGCCGGTGAAGATTAAAAAGTTACGATCAAGTTCGCGATCAACGGTAGATATTTCTTTTGAGAAAGGCGTTTCAGACTCCGTCGTGGAGCGAGAGTTGAACGATGATGACGATGATTCAGACTTTTCTGATTTTAGCAACCAAGACGACGACGCGTTTGATGAGGACGACGATACGGATTACACGCTCTCTCGAGAGAATTCCCAAAATCCCGCAGGAGTAGGAGGAGGAGGAGGAAAGAAATCCGTATTCTCTTTACAACGCCAACAATCAACGATGTCCAACTTTGATCGAGGCTCGAGTCAAGAGGTTATCCGGAAAATTAACGCGTTCGAACTCATGAATTTGACCACATTTGATTGCGCGCACATGTTCGACGATTACGCCAACGTTTCCAACTCCACGACTCGATTCATCTCGTCCGCGAGCGTCACAGAAATTGAAAAAGCCATCGTTTCGACCGCCAAAAAAGTCGGTTGCGAAGTAAAAGCCACGCCTGGAAAACCCATACGATTGCGACACGACGCCTCCGCGGTCCAAATCGTCGTCGAGAAATACGAAATCGTCCCGGGGATTTACATGATAAACTTTAATCGATTGAGTGGAAACCGGGACGCCTATTACGAGCTCTTCTACGATATGAAGAAAAACGCCGCGATTAAGAAATTAGCGCTGAGTCAATCCAGCAATAACTTGGCCGAGAAGAACTGATCCCCCCCCCGGATTTTTGTAATTTAGCACCTCGTTGTATTTTGTACGCTTAAGAAGAACGGTAGAAGTGTTTGTTTTTGCCTCATTAAGACTTGCTGTATATATCCCGCCCTAACCACCTGTATATACAAATAATTATGCTTCCAATACTTTCGATCAAAGACGCGTGCGTCGGCTTGCTCTCCTTGAACTTGACGTCCAAATTGTACATGACCATTCGCTGGAGACTCTTGGAGACGAATAAAAAATTGAATAAGCCAATCACGGCGTGAGTATTGTTTCTCTTCTTTCGTTCTTTTCTCTCTCGTATATAATCAATCGTGCGCGGGGACAGACAGTTAAAAAATTGAATTCGAAGCGCACACAATTCATTATTACTCACCGCGATCAAACGTACTCCTTTTACAGCATTTCCGATTGGAAGAAAGTACCGGAACTCGTGAATAACACGAACACAACGTACACGCGCGAACACGGCACGCAGTTGAACGAAAGCGAATATACTCCAGTGTTTGTAGCCATGCTTGCGCTCATGCACGTCGTGAACGCCGACGCCGGGCAAGCGCCGTCGATGATGTTTTACTCGTCCTTGGCGTACTCGGTCGCGTCTGCATTCCTGGGATTCCCGTTTTACGTTCCTGCGGCGGTGGCGAGATACGGTGCCTTTGGCATGGGGCTCAAGAAAATCTTGGAGGCGAAGAACTTTTAAAATATAACTGTTTTCCTCTCCCGCGTTTCCACGCATCTATAAATCATCACAAACCGATGAAGTTGATTAAACCAAACATCTTGATGAGTGCATATATATAAATATGCATCAGTGTGCGATTATTGTCATAATACTTTCTTACATGTGCGTACATAAAACTATCTCTCTTTCTCTTCTCTTTTATCCCTCTCGCAGCAAGGCGCAAAACTCCTCCTTACCAATCAATTTCATTCGGTAATCGTGTTTCGCCACCTGCCGCTCGTCTTCGGTGTTGTACCCCCAATCGACGAAGAACAAGTCCCATTTGGTTAAGCGCTTATCGTTCGCGACTTTAATCAAAGTCGATAACTTATCTTCTACGAAAATCATCCTCGCCGCGCCGTCTTTGTTAAACGTCTCTTCCAAGCGAACCAACACGTCTGCTTTCGGTTCTCCGCTCACGGTCGTGCTTATTAAGTCCTCCTCGGGAATTTTCACCCCGCCCATGTCGACCAAAATAGCATCCGCAAAACGAGCTTGTTTTGTCGTCACGACCGTCACTTTCGCGTCTTTTCTCTCCGTGCAAAACTTCAACGCTTCCGGTACGTCTTCGTACAGCGCGTTCGGTTGCAACCACGACTTAAAATCCGATTGGATCCACTCGTCTCGTATCTCCCCAAACTCCAAAACCATCGTCTTTCGGTTCAGCTGCCATTTCTGCATCAGTTCCTCGCTCAGTCGAGGCCAGTCTTTTATTATAGATTCCACGTCGTACCCGTCGAGATTTTCCAAAAGCGCTCTCGCTAAAATCGTATTCTCGTATCCCGTCTCCACGACTGGTCGCACCGCTCTCAACTGCGCCACGACTCGCTCTTTCTCCTTCAGCGCTCCTTCGTTATCGAATATTTCTGGCCACAACTGCACCCCGTGTTTCCACGCGGATAAGGACGATTCCCCGACCGAGTCGCAGACGACGCCGTCAAAGTCGAGCGCGAATAACGTCTTTAATGGCGTCGACCCGGACGACGACGACGACGACGACGACGACGCGGAAACGACTCTCATCGATGTCGATGTCTTTCGCCGATGTCGTTGTTGTTGATTCGTTCCGCTCTTTTTGTTGCGAACGCACGAAAGATGAGCACAAGGAGAAGAGGAAGATGCCAAGGATGAAGCAGCTCGCGACATTGTATCAGTGGCGCGTTCTTTTTCGATGCAGAAACACGCGCGCGGATACGCTTCGCAAAGAAAATTTGTGAAGCGCATCAAAGAAGATATTTCCACCTGTGAAGGTACTGCTTACTACTAAGTTTACTATCGCTTTTACTATTACTACTACTACTAACTAAAAACTAACTAACAACATCTCTTCTTATCCATGACGAATGACTTTTGCCTCTCTTGCGCGACTCTCTTCTTCGGCGCGTGTCTTCGCAACAACTCCTCTAAAGGCGTGTTCGGGTCGTGGATTTTGTTTTCCTCTTCGCCTTCTCGCTCGTCAGGCGAAATCGACGACAAATTTTCAGCCGCGACGGCGTCTGAATCAAACACGTCGCTCCTTTTTTGCGTTTGTTGCGCCCACGACTTTGCGTACCGACCGTTTTCGATGGCGAGTAACTCGTCGTGCGAACCGTATTCGACAATTTTACCGTTGTGAATGACGGCGATGTTATCGCAGCGGCGCGCGGTGGATAATCTGTGCGCGACGACGACGGTGGTTTTGCCTTTGGTCAAAAAGTCAATTTCGCGAACTATTTCACGTTCCGTGTACGCATCTAACGCGGACGTAGCTTCGTCGAGTAGCACGATCGGACTGTTTTTAAGAAGCGCACGCGCGATTGCGACGCGTTGCTTTTCACCGCCGGAAAGTTTCAACCCTCGCTCGCCGACTTGCGTGTTGAACCCCTTCGGCAAACTCGCCACCGTTTCTGTGAGTCGAGCGCGACGAACAACCTCGCGGATTTCCGAATCCGTTGCGAGCTCTTCCCCATTCAGCGGTTGAATTTCGCCTTCTCTTCTTTGCGAATTGCCGTACGCGATGTTGTATCGCAACGTGTCGTTAAACAGCACGACATCCTGCGGGACAACCGCGATATTTTCCCGAAGCGAATCGAGCTTCAAATCCTTCACATTTTTGCCGTCGATGTATACGCCGCACTGGGTGCTGTCGTGATTGCTATGTTCGCAATTATAATTCACGTCGTATAAACGATACAGCAGTCGCAAAATGGTCGACTTACCGCTGCCTGAAGCGCCGACGATGGCTAACGACTTTCCAGCTTCAATTTTAAAACTCAAATCATCCAAAATCAACGCGTTGTTGTTTTTACCCGCACTACTGGACGACGACTCGACTGGCGCACTTGCTTCGCCGTTACTAAGAGGAGTATCAAACTCTTGATCTTCGCCAGTTTGATCGTAACCAAACGTAACGTTCCTAAACTCCACGCTGAAGCCTTTCTCCAACGCCTCTTTGCTCGTCGGCAACTCCAACCCGTTCACCGCTTCCCGCACCTGCGATTGCTCTTCTAATAATTTGAACATCGTCGTCATATCCACCATCGATTGCTTCGCTTCGCGGTACACGGTACCTAAAAAGTTCAAAGGAACGGAAAGTTGAAAAAGTAAACCGTTCACCATGACTAAATCACCAACGGTTAATTCCCCAGTCGTGACTTTACTCGCCGCGAGCAACATCGCCGTAGACAACGCGGCGGAAAAAATAGCGTTTTGTCCAAAGTTCAACCCGGCTAAACTCGTGGCAATCTTCAAGTTGGCCTGCTCCACGCCTTTTAAACTTTCATCGAACCTGTTCACCTCGTGTTTCTCTTTGTTGAAATATTTCACCGTTTCGTAGTTTAACAAAGAATCGACTGCTTTGTTATTGCCTTCGTTTTCCAAAGCGTTCATTTGTTTGCGAAACTTTGTTCTCCATTTCGTCACGCCAAACGTAAACGCGGTGTACGCGCCAATCGTACCCGTCGACAACAACGCAAACTCTGGCCCACATTTAGAGTATAAAATGGCGGATACCAAACCAATTTCTAACGCCGTCGGAAACACGTTAAATACCATGGAGTTGCACAAAAACGAAATCCCTCGTTGGCCTCTATCGATTGCTCGATTCAACGCTCCAGTCTGACGATTCAAATGAAACGTCAAATCTAAGTCGTGCAAGTGTTTGAACACATCTTTGGCTAACGACCGAATCGCACCTTGGGAAACCTTCGCGAACGTGGCGTTTCGAAGTTCGCTCGCTAAACTCGCCGTCGCACGCGCGACGCCGTACCCGACCAACATCGTCGCCGGCGTCCCGAGACCAATAGCGGCTAAATCAATCGTCGAAAGTGCGCTTGCTCCAGTAATCGCGCCATCTGCACTCGTCGAAGCCGCCAATACATCGATCGCGTGTTTAAACATGAACGGAACGGACACGTTTGCTAATTTGGAGAGGACTAAGAAAGACACCGCGGCGACCACTCTCGCTTTGTTCTCCGCCGAATCTCTCGGCCACAAATGACTGCCTAACGTTTTCAGGATTTTCAAATCTATTTCAGAGTCTTGTTGAGAAGCATCTGCTTTCTTTTTCTCGTTAGTATTCGCGGTAGAGGTGGGTGCTGCAGCTGCTGTTTTCATCGTCGTAGTCGACGTCGCGTTCGCGGTATCGTTCGAAGAAGATGAAGAGTACCACCTTCGCCTCGCATCATTCGTAGACGAACAACTCTCGCGCATAAACTTACGCGCGAGCGCCGACGCATCGCTCGCGACGCGCGCGCTACCGCTGCTGCTCGCAAACCCTCCTCTGTTACCCTTCCTCGCGTTATCATAATTCACCGCTTTTGAAGAAATTGTCGTCGTCGTCGGGA
>Ga0181601_10003180_pt1 | contig 13933 bp, 9 predicted proteins | sample 041ome_8_FD_133020 | JGI IMG/M metagenome (GOLD analysis project Ga0181601, IMG submission 133020) | Coastal salt marsh microbial communities from the Groves Creek Marsh, Skidaway Island, Georgia - 041407BS metaG (megahit assembly) | ecosystem: Environmental > Aquatic > Marine > Intertidal zone...
ACTACTTCGCCTTCACCGCCGAGCGCAAGGCGTCTTTTCGCGACCGCCGCAGCTTCTCGCGTAGGATCTGGATCGTTCGGCCCGCCGAGGCCTCCATCTCCGCCGCCACCTCCTGCTGCTTCATCAGCGACTCCTCCGCGTGCCGCAACCGCTGCTTCACGGACTCGTCCGTCACCTTCTGCCGCGTCGCGAACCGCTCGCTCTCCGCCTCGCGCGATGTTGTCGCGATGTTGGTCAACGACGCAAACGCCGGCGACGCCTCCGTCGGAGCCGCCGCCGCCGCCGCCGCCGCGCCGCGCCGCTCCTCGCGCATCCTGGCCGCCTCCTCCTTCGCGCTCGCCAGCGCCGCGCGCAGCTGCGCGTTGTCTCTGCGCAGCGAGTCGGTGGCGTGCTTCGCGGATTTCAAGCCGTCGGCCAGGCGCGCGTTGCGCTTCTCGGCGAGTCGCGCCGCGCCCTCGCCCGCCGCCGCCGTGACGCGCTCGAGGCGCGCGCGCAGGTCCGCCGCCTCCTCCGCCGCCGCCTTTTCCCGCGCGAGCGACTGGTCCCTCTGGATGGTCGCGCGCTCCGCGGCGTGCATCGCGGCTTTGATCTGCTTGTACACGTCCAGGCTCTGCGCCTGGTACGACCGCAAGCAGCCCTCCATGGCGAAGATGTACTCCTTCGAGTCGGTCAGCTCCGTCGTCGTCGAGTGCGCGCGGCGTTTCAAGTCGGCGAAGCGGCTTTCCAGGCGCGCGAGCTCCCGCTTCGCCCGCGACGCGTCGCCGTCGAAAGTTCTCGGAAGCGCGTGTGACGGACGCTCCGCATCGGCAAGTCCCGACGCCGTGGACTCCCCACCGCCGCCTTCGACGAAGGCGGCGGCGATCGCGGCGTTCGCGAGTTCGCGTTCGAGCTCGGCGCAACGCCTCGCGCGCGCCTCGAGGTCGACGGTCAGCCGACGCAACTCAGTCGCCATCGCGCCCGTCTGCTCGCGGAGAAGCCCATTCTCCTCGTCGAACTCCAGCACACGCGCGGAGAGTTCGGCGTAGTCGGCGTTTCTGTTCGACAGAAGGCCGACCTCGGCGTCGCGCGCGCGCTCCGCTTCCAACGCGGCGTCCATCTCGCCGCGCGCGGTTTCCAGCGCCGCGCGCATCGCGTCGAGCTCCGCGTCCTGCGCCACGATGCGCTCGTACTGCCTCGCCGTGACGTCGTCGTACTCCAGGATGAGCGGCGCCACGAGCGCCATGGAGTCCTTGAAGTGCGCGCTCGCGGGCGTGTCGCGACGCGAAGAGGACGCGCCCGTGCCTTCCGAGGGGAGCAGGTTCATGAGCGCCTCCGTCAACCGCGCGGCCTCGCGCGTGTCCTCCCCGAAATCGCCGCGGTCGCGACCGAATTCGGTCAGGATGCCCGGCCGGCGCTGGGGCTGCGCGCCGGGGAGCTGGACCGGAACGGAGGCGGGGAGCCGGCCGCATAACGCGTCGACCAAGTTGCCGACGCCGTCGCTCTGGGTCGACACCATCGTGACACCTGGCTGTGCGCTCGGATGTGATGAGACGCCGCAGGACGGTTCACGCGGCGTAATAACGGTTATAATCTCGGAGACGCCGAAAGCGAAACTTTTCGCGGATTTCGTCCGGCGGTCGTCCGTTATCCCATCCGAACCCAAGGTATTACAGCCTCTCGGCGCCCAGCCCACGCCCCTCTTCGCCTCGCGCGACGCTCACGTCGCCGCACGCACACACCGCTCGCACGCATTGAATCGCGATGGCGACGCTCTGTGTCACCACGCAACGCGTCACCGCGCCTCGTGCGACCCTAAAACACGGGAAATCGCGACGTGTCCCCTCATCGGTGACACCCACGCGTGACACCTCCGGTCGGCGTCTGCTCGTCCGCGCCTCGGCGGAGGGCTCGGACCCGGTGAAAGAGGCCGTCGGCGCCTCCGTTCCCGCGCCCGAGGACGTCTCCCCCGACGAGTTCGCGCGGTTCTACGCCCTGCTGCAGTGCGCGGACGTCGCCGAGGTGGAGAAGAAGTGCCTCGAGATGATTCAGGCGGGCGAGCTCACGGAGGGCGTGCTGAAAGCCGGATTCGCGGTGCTCGAGCAGGCGACGGCGCGCGGGGACGAGAAGGTCATCCCGACCCTGACCGGCCTGTGTCAGTACCTGCTGGAGATGTACCAGCGCCTCGCGGCGCCGCCCGCGCTCGTGCTGGTGGACCAGTTCGTGCAGCTGCTGGACGACGAGGAGAAGGTGCTCGCCGCCATGCGCGCCGCTCTGCTCGCCGAGGACGCGGAGATCGACCTCGCCAAGTTCCTCGAAGCCGTCGCCGAGTTCCTGGTGGCCATCGAGACGCAGGACGCGGAGTTCGAGCGCGACTACGCGCAGATGGGCGACAACCTCACCCCCGAGCAGCTCGAGCAGGTGGGGCAGATGCGCACCATGCGCGCCGGCGCCAAGGCGCAGATGCTCGAGGTGCAGAGGCACGCCGAGTCGCTGCGGTGACGGGCCGTCGCCGTCGCCGTCGCTTCGTCTCCGCGAAAACGTTTTCGACGTTTCGGCGGACGATTCGCGCGTCGAGCGTACGCGGCTCGCGGCCCATACCACAGCCACGGCGTGGTTTTCGTCCCTTTCCCGACGTACGCATGTAGCTCTAGACTATATTATATCACGCGTAGTGCGCTATGACACCGGTACGTCGCACCTCTACGACGTCGACGACGTCGACCGCCGGTTCCTCGGACGAAAGGAGAGTCGTCCGTCAAATGTCGTCGTACGTCACCATCTCCCTGAGCTTCTCGGGCTCCGGAGCGCGGCGCGCGCCGTTCTCCTCCGTCGCCATCGACGCGGCTTTGTTTTTGATCTCCAGCGCGTACAGCGCCGCGTTCGCCGCGGGGTCGCCGGCGCCGCTCTTCCCGCGCGCGAAGGATATCGTCACCGTCTGGTTCGCGACGGCCACGCCGGCGCCCTCGCCCGCCGCCGCCGCCTGCGCGGCGCGCACCGCCTTCGCCGCGCCCTCGGGCTCGGCGAACGTCACGAACCCGAACCGCCGGCCCTCGGCGACGCGCGCGTCGTCCACGTTCCCGAAGCGGTACAGCGCCGACGCGAGCGACTCGGCGGCGCACGCCTCGGGCAGGTCGGACACGAACACCACGCGCGGCGCGGAGGGGTCCGCGGACGAAGGCGGCGGCGCGGTCGTCGTCGCGGGGATCGTCGACGCGTACGCCGAAGGCGTCTCGTGGGCTCCCGCTCCCGCGTCACCCGTGGCGTACGCGTACGTCTCGTCCCTCGGTCTTTTGTGCGCCGCGGCGGCGCTCGGCCTCGCCGCCGGGCGTTTCAGCGGAGGCGTTTTCTTTTTCGGAAGCGGCTTCGGGAGCGTCGACGCGTCGCGACTCAAATCTTCCGAGCTCGGTCGGCTCGACGCCTGCTTGGCCTTCCTCTTCTCCGCCTCCACGCGTTTCCTCTCCGCATCACGCGCGAGCATCAGCTTCGCGCGCTCGAACGCGGTCATGGGCTTCTGGTCTCCCCCGCCCGGCGCGTCTTTGGACGGCCCCGAGCCCGCGGCAGAGGACGAAGCCACCGCGGCGGTTCTGCCCGGATCGCCGACGCGGTTCGCACCCGGCGGGGCCGGCCCCGCGGCGACGCCCGCCCTCTGCTTCCGAAGCAGCTCGTACTTCTTCTCGAGCGCGATCTCCGCATCGGACTTCGCCACGAGCTTGATCTTGGGGGGCATGCCGGCTCGCGAACGCGTGCGGTGGCGCCACGCGAACTGGGGCACCGCTCGCCAGACTTCGTTCCAAGGGCCGAAGAAGGGCGCCAAAAATACGACTCACGACTCTGATTCGGGATCTCCCGAAAAACGCGTCGGGTGCGCGTGTCCCCTGTGCGCACAACGCGACCGCACGAGGGGGGGGCTATGAAGGTCGCCTTCATACACCCCGACCTTGGTATCGGGGGCGCCGAGCGGCTGGTCATCGATGCCGCTCTGGAGTTCATGGACGCCGGCCACGAGGTGGTGATGTACACCGGCTACCACGATGTCACGCGGTGCTTCGAAGAAACTCTCGACGAACGCGGCGAACGCGCCGGTTGGGTGCGCGTGCACGGCAGCTGGGTGCCTCGCCACTTTTTCGGGATCTTCCACGCGTTGCTGGCGAACATGCGGTGCCTGTGGGCGACGTGCGCGTTGCTCTTGCACGACCCGGACTGCCAGGTGGTGGTCGTGGACCAGGTGAGCTCGCCGATCGTGCTCCTGCGGTTTCTAATGTCCAACGCCGCGGTGCTCTTCTACTGCCACTTCCCGGATCTGCTCCTCGCGACAAAAGCCTCGTCTCCGCTGCGCCGGCTGTACCGCGCGCCCGTGAACTTCCTGGAGGAGTTCTCCACCGGCCTGGCGCACGGAGTGGTGGTCAACTCGAGGTTCACCGCGGACGTCTTCGCCAAGACGTTCGCGTCGCTGTACCGGAAAGGCACGCACCCGGCGGTGGTGTATCCGGCGGTGGCCGTGGCCGCCGCGACATCCTCGCGCGAGCGCCAACCCGCGACGGCGGACGCGCCCGTCGTGTTCCTGTCCGTGAACCGGTTCGAGCGCAAGAAGAATCTGGAGCTGGCGCTGCGCGCGTTCGCGAGGTTCCTCGAGGAAAGGCGCCGTTTGAAACCCGCGTCGCCGTTTGAAACCCGCGCGACGCGCCCGAAGCTGATTCTCGCCGGCGGGTACGACGAGCGCCTTCGCGAGTGCGTCGAAGTGCGCGCCTTTCTCGAGGCGGAGGCGCGCGCGCTGGGCGTCGCGGGCGACGTCGAGTTTCGCGTTTCCATCGCCAACGACGAGAAGCGCGCGCTGCTGGAGGCGTGCACGTGCGTGCTGTACACGCCCGCGAACGAGCACTTCGGGATCGTGCCTCTGGAGGCGATGGCCGCGGGAAAGCCCGTCGTGGCGTGCGACAGCGGCGGGCCGAAGGAGAGCGTCGCGCACGGCGTCACCGGCTTCCTGTGCGCGCCCGAGCCGGCGGCGTTCGCGGCGGCGATGGTGCGCGTCGCGGGAGGTCGCGAGGGCCAGGCCGCGGCGCGCCGGATGGGCGTCTTGGCGCGGCAGCGCGTGGAGTGGAAGTTCAGCAGGAAGGCGTTCGGAGACCGAATGCTGGGCCTGATGCCGGGGCTTATTGCCGAGGCGGCGGACGCGCGCCGCCGAAACGCGCGGCGAACGGAAAACGTCGTCAAGTACTCGTGCGCCGTCGCGGCGGCGGCGCTCGTTCTCCGCGCGCTTTTTTCTTTCGGCGCCGTAGTTTGCCGTATTGTAGGTAGGTACAGTAGGTACGCGTAGCCTAATAGCGTGTCACAGTAGAAGTGTCGCGAAAGCGTTTTTTTAGGAAACAGCGGAGCTCTACAGCGTGGTCCCGCGCTGAAAGTTTCGCGCGTCACCTCCGCCGCCGGCCAAGGGGATGTCCCGCATCTCCCTCGACACGCACAAGTACTCCCCCAGCACGGCGGTGATGGCGACGCCGGCGCCGGTGGTGACCCACCAGCCGGCGCCTTTCGGGACGCCCGCCACCGCGCAGCAGCTGGCGAAGTGCACCAGGTACGCCGTCGCGGCGAAATCCAGACACTTCTTCGCGCGCCCGACCACCACGCACAGAAAGCAAGCGTCCAGGACCGCCGCGCACGCGAATGCCGAGATGAACCGCCTGACGTGAGGGCGGAAAAGGGAAGAGGCGTGAGCTTTTTCTGAAGGCGTTGCTTTTTCCCGCGCACTTTCGTCCAGTCGGCGCCGGTACCCGATGGCGGAGAAGAGTCTCTCGCGAAAGCAGGGAGGGACTCGTGTTTCGCGATCGTTTCCGTGGCTTCGGGGTCGCGCGCGCACCATCCCTCGGCTGTCGACGTCGTGGTCAACGACGAATCGAAGAAGCTTCGAACGGTGAGCCTCTCCGAACCTGCGCCGGGAATGCGGTTCGGCGTCAGCGCGCGGGGAGGAAATACTGAAACCTGGCGCTTTCGTGTTTTGAGCCGGGGAGCCGGGATCTCGGGGACGCGTCGACGCACCGACGAGCACTTCCAGCGTCACGGCCAAGGACAGATAAAACAAGCATTGCATGGTGATCATCTGCGAACGAGACATGTTTGAGGGTGAGCGCTCGGTACTCTCGACGGGGACAACTCGCGCATCGCGAAGCCGTGAAAACGCGCCACGCCACGTACCTGCCCGATGGTCAGCAAAGGGTCGAAGGAGTCCCTCCCGAAGAAACTCCTCAGCCTGCCCTCCGGCCTGGCGCTTTGACTCGCCATGGCGCTCATCGTGATGCGCGCTCGAGCTCAGCGCGCGAGCATCGCACGCCGCGCGCGGGGAAGACTGGCGACGCGGCCGAGTGAGGAGCGTCGTTGCCGTGATGATGATGAGATGATGAAATTAAGTTTTTCTCAATTTTTTCTCAACTACCGCTTCGCCTTGGCCTTGCGCGCGCGGTACCTGGGCTCCTCGAGTCCTATTTTCCTCGCGATCCCCGCCGCGCCGCCGTGCTTCTCCAGCGCGCGCGCGATGTCGAACCGGCCGAGCTCCTCGAGCTGCGGGCGGCTGGGCATCACGCCCGGCTCGAGTCCGCGCTCGGCGACGCATCGGCGCACCTCGCGTTCGACGTTTGCGATTTCGTTCCAGTACCCGCGCGGTTTCCGCAGATTCTTGATCCGGCCCAGCTTCGCCGCCACGGCGGCGAACCCGCCGGCGTCCACGATCTCGCGCTCGAGCGCCAGCGCGCCGCGCGCGCGCAGCTCGACGCGGCGCGGCATCGACGGGAAGTCGCCGCCGTACCCCAGCTCGCGGAGCTGCGCCTCGATGCGCCGCATCGGGTCCGCGTCGGACAAACGCCGCAAGCTCGGCGCGCCCGCCGCGCTCGGCGCCAGACGCGCCGCCGCCGGGAAGCGCTCGTTTCCGTTTTCGCTTCCGTTTTCGTTTTCGTTTTCGTTTTCCGAGAAGGACGCGCGGGAGTCCGGAAGGAACGCGCGCGCGTTTTCACGGACGCGCGATGCCTCGGATTCGCTGTGCTCGCGCACAGAAAGCAGCATGCGCAGCACGCCGTCGAACACCGCGCGCTCCGAGAGCGGCGCGCCCGCGTCCGGGCTCGCGTCCCACGGCCACCGCGAAAGGCCGACCGAAGCGGTCTGCCAAAAGCCCTTCGCGCGCGTCGCGCGGCGGCGCGGCGCGCGGCCCTCCACGGCGAACTTCAGGATGGTGGCGTCCGGCGTCTCCGGGCACGGGAGCACCAGCCACTTGCCCTGCGTGATGCGGTCGCCGGGCGCCTCGCGCGACGCGCCCGCCAAAGCGTCGACGACGCGGAAGCGCACCTCCCGCCGGTCGTCCCGCCGCGTGAGGTCGAAGGTCACGGCGTCCTCCAGGCTGTGGTACAGCGCGGCGCGCGCGAAGGCGCACACCGCCCGCGCGCGCGGCGCGCCGGCGCGCGCCGCGCGCTCTTTTTGCGCGCGGGGAACGCGCACGAGCTCGAGGAACGCGAGGTCGGGGAGGAAATCCGGGTACGACTCGTAGTCTGTGAGTATCCCGTACACGGCGCTCGGCGGGGCCTCGACGCGCACCGCGCCGATGGCGCGCCGGTGGAACGCGGAGTCGCTGTCGAAGCGGCGCATGTGCACTTCGCAAGCGCCCACGTTGGTCAGGTTTTTGTCGCCGTCCGCGAACCACCGGTCGCCTCTCGACGACGCCGACTCGACGTCGCCGTCCTCCGCGGCGCCGGCGCCGGCGGAAGCCGCGGCGCCGGCGCCGTTCCCCGCGTCCTCCGCGTCCAGAACCGCCGCGAGGGGCACGTCGCTCAGGCCGAGGTACCCCGCGGGCGCGAGCGGCTGTTCCTTGGCTTGACCCGCCGCCGGCGGCGCGCCTTCGCCGCCGCCGCCGCCGCCGCGGTCGACCGGGCCCAGGTTCCCGAAACTCGTCTCGAGCGCGGGTAAGAATCGCGGCGCGCGCAGCCGGATCTGGTCAATCTCGATCGCGCGCTTCACCACGCCCTTCACGGTGTCCGCGAGCTGCAGCTCCGTCCACTTGCGCAGCGCGGCGACGGACACGGGGTACCTCCGCGGCGCGATACGCGTCTCCAGCTCGACGTCGCACACGTAGGAAGCGCCCTTCACCGGCCGCAGCCGCCACGTCCCGGAGACGTCGAACTCGTTCGCGAACGGCTTGGACGAACCGCTCTCGGACGCGCTCGAACCGGCGACGACTTTGTACCTGATCTCGCCTCTTGCCGGGTCCTCCTGAATCTCCACGGTGGCGTCCGCGTGCATGCTGCCCCACAGGTACGCCGAGTCGCGGCTCTGCAGGCGCAAACACGCTCGGCCGACGCGAGAGGATATCCACATGCGTCGACACCGCCCGATCGAGCCGCTGGCGTTCTGGAGGCTCTCGTACTCCGTCAGCGCGCGCCACAGCGCTTTCGGCGAGGCGTTGAACCGACCGCTCGACACGAACACGCCCGCCGAGTCCTCCGCCGAGCTCGAGGCCTCCGCCGAGTCCTGCGCGCGTTCAAAGGCGTCGTCCTCGATCGTGACGCTCGGCTCCCCATCCGCCTCGATCGAGGCGCGCGTCCACCGTCTCGGCGCGCGACTCCGGGGACGCGCTCGGCCCCGGAGGCGACACCCCGGGGACGGGCCCGCGAGCCGGGCCGACGCCGCCGCGCATGTCATCGCGGCGGACGCAAGTGCGCACCCTCGCCGGGTCCCGCGAGTTCTTAACTGAAATTCAGTCACGTCACGACTTTTGCGGGCCCGGGTCACCTGTCAGACTTGCCAGGAAGTCGTGAGAGGTGAGACGCGAAAACGTCGATCGACGGCACAAGCCCTCGGACCCGATACCTCGTCTCGCACACCCCACGGCGCCCACCGCGACCTTTCTAGTTTCGGGAGATCGGATCGTCGGCCGGCATGGCGGACACCCCGGAAAGCCTCAAGGCTGCGGCGAACGCTCTGTTCAAAGGTACGCGTCTCTCGGTGTTCTCACGTCACGTGCCCCGATCCGAAGTTCGGTCGGAAGATCTTTCCGTCTGCGGTTTCCGTCCTGACCGCCCCCCCCCGACCCGCAGAGGGCAAGTACGCCAAGGCGGTCGTGGCGTACAGCCGCGCGCTGGAGGTGTCTCCTGAAAACGCCGTTCTCCTCTCCAACCGCGCGTTCGCGCACCTCCGCCTGGAGAACTACGGCAGCGCCATCGAAGATGCGTCGAACGCCATCGCGTCCGACCCCGAGTACATCAAGGCGTACTACCGCCGCGGCGCGGCGCGGTACGCGCTCGGCCACCTGGCCGAGGCGCTCAAGGACTTCAAGACGGTGTGCCGGATGCACCCGCAGGACCGCGACGGGCGCATGAAGCTCAAGGAGTGCGAGAGCGCGCTGCGGAAGAAGAGGTTCGAGGAGGCCATCGCCGCGCCGGAGGAGGCGATCGTCAAGGTTTCGTCGACGGTGGACACGAGCGAGATGGTCGTCGACTCGGCGTACGACGGCGCGCGGCTCGCGGAGGACAAGGTCATCACGAAAGCGTTCGTGGAGGACATGATCGCGCGGTTCAAGAACGAAAAGACCATCGCGTCGCGGTACGCGTTCGAGATCCTGATGCAGGCGAAGGACGTTCTGGAGCCGCTGCCCTCGGTGGTGGACGTGCCCGTCCCGAACGGCGCGCACTTCACCGTGTGCGGCGACGTGCACGGCCAGTTCTTCGACCTGTGCAACATCTTCGAGCTCAACGGCGCGCCGAGCGCGACGAACCCGTACCTGTTCAACGGCGACTTCGTGGACAGAGGCTCGTTCAGCGTGGAGGTGATCCTCACGCTGCTGGCGTACAAGGCGCTGGACCCCGCGTGCGTGTATCTCACGCGCGGCAACCACGAGACGGCGGCGATGAACAAGATGTACGGCTTCGACGGCGAAGTGCGGGCGAAGTACTCGGCGAAGCTCGCGGATTTGTTCCAGGAGGTCTTCCAGTATCTGCCCCTCGGCGCGGTGCTCGGGGAGAAGGTGTTCGTCACGCACGGCGGGCTGTTTTCGCGCGACGGCGTCACGCTGGACGAGCTGCGCGCGCTCGACCGGGTCCGCGAGCCCCCGGAGAGCGGCTTGATGTGCGAGATGCTGTGGAGCGACCCGGGGCCGCTTCCGGGGCGGCACCCGAGCAAGCGCGGCGTGGGCGTCGCGTTCGGCGCGGACGTCACGAAGCGGTTCCTGGAGGATAACGGCCTGGAGCTGGTGGTCCGGTCGCACGAAGTGAAGGATGAGGGGTTCGAGGTGGACCACGACGGGTGCCTGATCACGGTGTTCAGCGCGCCAAACTACTGCGACCAGATGGGGAACAAGGGCGCGTTCATCCGGTTCGAGTCGGACATGGTGCCGCACTTCACCTCGTTCGAGGCGGTGCCGCACCCGCCGTCCAGGCCCATGCAGTACGCCAGCAACAGCTTCATGTTCCAGTGACGTGACATTTTTTCGTGAGAAGTGCGCGATTGACTGTCGATTGACTGTCCGCGTCGCGTCGGCGGGCGGGCGGCTTTTTCTCACGTATCCTGTAGCTACTTTTAATAAACCTTACCGTACTATTCCGCGACGAATCGTCGCCGCCGCCGCGCGTCCGCGTGGCTCAATAAAACTCTCTACGGTACCATAGATACATCACGCACCTTTCGTCAAGGACGTTTTGTGTTCCCCGCGCCTCCTTTGCGCAGGATGTTGTTCCTGCTGCGAATGACGCCCGCGCCCGTGCCCTCGGCGGCGAGCGAGGCGCCGGTCCAGAACGGCGGCGACGAGACCGACGCCACCCCGCTCGCTACGCAGAGCCGCGAAGGCGGGTACGCGTGCCTGCAGACGAGCGCGTTCACGGATTCCAGCGCGGCGGCGGACAGCGGGGTCAACACGTACACGAAGTCGATCGCCCCGGAGACGTCCACGGACGCGCTTCGGATCAAACCCAACCCGCGGCACGCCGGGAAAAAGCGTCGCGCCTCGTCGTCGTCGTCGCCGTCGTCGCCGCCGACGAAGCACAGACCCGCGACGGACCCCACGACGATATCGGGCGGCTCGCGCGCGCGCGCGAGCGCGCCCGACCCGTCCTCCACGAGCACCGCGACGTCCGCGACGCGCACTTTCCACGGCCGGAGCGCGGTGAACCGATCGGCCAGGAACGCCCAGACGTTCGGGTCGGTTTCCTTCCAGACGCCGAGGCTTTTTAATTCTTTTTCTGACCGTCGTCTCTGATGGGATCCCGTCGTCTTCTCGTACCCGATCCCGTCTTCGCCGAGAAGAAACCGTCGCGTCGCGTCGTCGTCTCGCGGGTCACCGTCTGTGCCGATCGAGGCCAGACCGTTTCGATCGGCAAGAAAATCTCCTCCATCTCGATCGTGCGCGAGGACGCACTCCATCCCCCAGACCATCCACTGCAGGACGCCGGCGCCGGCGTCCGCCGGCGCCCTCGCGACGACGACGTCGCCGACGTCTTCGTCCTTCGCCGCGAATTCGTTTTTTTCGTTTTTTTTTTTAGTGTCGCCGCGGAGCGCGGCGCCGAAACGCAACGCGTGCGTCGCGCGCGCCAGCTGTGTCGTCTTCATCACCAGGTCCGCGCCTAGGCCTTTGGACCACCCAGAGCAGTTCACCACCAAAACGGTCGGGCCCGAACGTTTCGTCGTCGCTTCGTTTTTTAGTGAAGAATCGGCGTCCTCGTTTGTCCGGAACCGCGCCCACGCGCGCGTCAGTCGCTCGAGGCTCGCCGCGTACGCGGCGGGATTGTCCCGCGCGCAGGTGGGGCCCACGAAGAAGGCGGCGAGCGGCGCGCGTCTCCGCAGCCACCGCTCGGAGAAACACGCGGGCGAGCCGACCGCGGGGATGGGCTCATCGAAGACGCTCAGGGTGAGCACACCCGGCGCGCCGAACAGGGGGTTCGCGCAGTCCCCGTCCAGGACTGCGACGCGACCCTGGGCGAACAGGATGGCGTTCGCCGCGACCCGCGCGTGCGTGTTTTTACCCGACCCCCGGCCACCGGAGACGCACACCACGCTGGGTTTGCCCTCGGACCGGCGACCCGTCGTGGACGCGACCACCTCCGAGATGGTCGCCTGGAGGTCATCCGGAAAGCGCGTCATGCCATCGCGCCGGACCTCAGTGGCGCGGCAGGCCGTCTCACGCGAGACGAGAGGGAATGAATTCGCTTTTGCGTTCGGTGGTTTTCTTCGCGAAATTCTGCAGTGCGCTTTTCGCTCAGACCGGTGTCGTGGCTTCAAACGTCGCGCTCGGAACAACGGCGCGCGCCGCGGTCGGCGGATGGCGATGCGTCGCGTCGCGCTCGCTTCGGCGAGCACGCTCGCGCGCCGCCTCGGGATCCCCGAGTCAGGACGGTGTTTCTCGTCCATGTCCGTCGGGCAGCCCACTCCTTTGACCCATCCGCACCTGATGGGCGTCGGCGAGCTCACCCCCGGTTTCTCGGCGCGCGAGTACGCGGAACGCCGCAGGCGCCTCGCCGAGAAGCTCCCGCCCCACTCCGTGGCGCTCCTCGCGGCTGCTTCGCCCGCGCATCTGCCGAACACGGTCATCCCGTACCCCGCGTACCGGCAGGACGCCGACTTCGCGTACCTCACGGGCGTGCTCCAGCCGGGCTGCGTGGCGATGGTGGCCCGCGGATCGGACGCCGCCGATTGCGCGTTCGCGCTTTTCGTCCCGCCGCGCAGCGAAAGGGAGGAGACGTGGAACGGCGCGCGTCTCTGCGCGAACGCCGCGATCGAATACTTCGGCGCGGACGAGGCGTTCGAGCGCGGACCCGGAACGACCCGCGAGATTCTGAAACGGCTCGCCGGCGCCGACGCCATCTTCGCCGACGAAGACGCGGCGCGCGACCGTTTCGTCGCCGCCGCGCTCGGCACCGCCGGCGTCGCGAGCTCTCGGCCCGGTGCCGAAACCCGGATCAAGCCGCTCCGGCCGCTCGTGCACGCGCTGCGGTGGCGCAAGTCGCGCGCGGAGGTGGACGCGATGCGTTTAAGCGTGGAGGCGGACATAGCGGGCTTCCACGCCGCCATGCGCGTCTCCGCGCCCGGCCGCGCCGAGCGCGACGCGGCGGCGGAGCACGAGCGCGCCGTTAAACTTTTCGGCGCGGACCGCCTGGCGTACCCGTCCGTGGTCGGGAGCGGCGCGGGCGCGCTCGTGATCCACTACGCCGCGATGGACGCGCTGATGCGCGACGGGGACGTGCTCCTGATGGACGCCGGGTGCGAGCGCGCGGGGTACGTGAGCGACGTCACGCGCACGTGGCCCGTCTCCGGGGCCTTCACCAGCGCGCAGGCGGACGTGTACGACGCCGTGCTCGACTGCAACGAGAAGTGCGCCGCCGCCGCGGCGCAGCCGGGCGTCAGCCTCAGCGAGCTGCACGCGCTGTCCGTGCGCCTGCTGACGGCGAGCATGCGGGACCTGGGCGTGCGGCACGTCGCGAGCCGGCGCGGCGCGTACGCGAAGTACTACCCGCACTCGGTGGGGCACTGGCTGGGCATGGACACGCACGACACGCCGAGCGTCTCGACGTCCGCGCCCATCGCGCGCGGGTGCGCGTTCACCGTCGAGCCCGGCCTGTACTTCCCGGTGGACGACGAGGACGTGCCGAAGGGGCTGCGGGGCGTGGGCGTGCGCATAGAGGATAACCTGGCGGTGGACCCGGAGACAGGCGCCCTGGAGGTGCTCAGCGCGAACCTCCCGAAGCGCCGGGACGAGCAGGAAGCGCTGCTCGGGACCCTCAGGGCGCGGGCACCCGGGTAGCGCGCGCGTCGCGACGTTCGCATACCGAAAGTAAGACGTTCGCGTGTTATACACGACGCATAGCTAGTTGGGTAGTAGTAATGAGGTGGTCGTTCAGCGATCGACTACGGCGTACCCTAATACGAATATAGCTAGTCTTCCCGTAACGCGACCATAGTAGACTACGTCGCGCGCGACGCGGTTCGTTCTAAAGCC
>Ga0181601_10003181_pt1 | contig 13933 bp, 10 predicted proteins | sample 041ome_8_FD_133020 | JGI IMG/M metagenome (GOLD analysis project Ga0181601, IMG submission 133020) | Coastal salt marsh microbial communities from the Groves Creek Marsh, Skidaway Island, Georgia - 041407BS metaG (megahit assembly) | ecosystem: Environmental > Aquatic > Marine > Intertidal zone...
CTCCTGCGGCAGTTCAGGCATCAACACAGTGGCGAAAAACTCGCAACGCTCCTCGAGCTTCCACCGTCCCCTCCGCCTCACTCCGCTGCCGCGGTCTTCCAGAGGGCGGTTTCGGACTGCAGGTAGAGGCTGCCGTCGGCGGCCGCCGGGGTGGAAGGGAAACTGCCGGGCAGTTCGTTCTTGGCGAGGATCGCGTAGTCGCCGCTGGACTCCACCACAAACGTCGTGCCCTCCATGTTGACCGCCACGATCGTGTCGCCCACGACGATTGGGCTCGACCAGAAGGTGCCAGCGAGACGCACCTGCTTGCGGACCGAGCCGTCGGCCGCATCAGCCACCACGAGCACACCGCCGCGGTTGAGGCTCGCCACCGCGTCGCCAAACACAACCGGGCTTGAGATCCCGCAGGAGAGTTTCGGCTGCTGCCACTGCGGACGGCCCGATTCGGCCGTTGGGTCGAGGGCCGCCACGCCATTGGTCGGGGCGTAGATCAGGCCATCGGCCGTGGCCGCCATCGGGATGCCGCCCACATCCCCTTCCCAGAGCCAAACCGCCGTACCATCGCCCACCCTCCTCAGCTCCAGGCCGCGCGGGTTTTGCATCAAGACGCAGGTGCCCTGCCCCTCCAGATCGACCTCAAGTGGGCTGGCCCAGCAGGCGATCTTCGCCCGGGTCACGCTCCAGCGATCGTCGCCAGTGGCCAGATCGATCGCCGAGCCGAAGGCATCGCCCTGGCAGTCGATCTGCACAAACACCGCATCGTCGATGATCCGCGGGCTTGAGCCCATGCCGACGTCGTTACCGGCGCGGGGATGCTCCACGGCGAGGTTTCGCTGCCAGAGCAGCCGGCCTTCGAGGTCGACGCAGAAGAGATCACACGAGGAATAGAGAGCCACGATCCGCTCACCATCGCTCGCCGGCGTGCAGGCAGCGACAGCACTCGTTGGATGACAGAGCGTGCGGCCGGTGGCCTGGAAGATCCGCTCCCAGCGGAGCTCACCGGTCTCGCGGTCGACCGCCACGATGTGCAGCTGATCCTGCTTGGGTCCGCTGGAGGCCGTCGCCACCACGAGGTCGCCCACCACGATCGGGCTGGCCACCGAGCGACCGGGCAGATCGACCTTCCAGGCGATGCCCTCATCGGCGGTCCAGGTGCGGCGAATCGGCGTCTGGGCAACACCCGAGCCGTCGTTGCCATGGAAGCCCAGCCAGTCACCGGCCACGGCCGGGGCGACGGCCCCGATGAGCAGGCCCGCCGCTGCGGTAGCCGCCCAGCGACGACGAAAGAAGCCGGAAAGAAGCGTGGTTGCACTCATGGCTGAACTCCCAGTGGGGTGCCGAGGGGATCACAGATGCGGAGCTGAAATTTCCAGTCGGCCGCCCACGACTCGGTCTGTTCGTTCTGGCAGCACTTCACCAAGACCGTATTGGTGCCAGCTCGAAACGTCGCCTCACCGACGTACTGATCGATGGCTTCCGAAGCATGGTAGATCTCGCGGTCGATTACCTTCTCGCCGTTGATCCAGACGACCACAGCACACGGGCTGCCGATCCGCACCTCAGCCGTGCGGCCTCGCTGCATATCGACCTCAGCCACGGCATAGGAGACCACGCCCTTGCGGGTGCCGATCGCCGCGTTGAGATCGACCTCGCCTCCGTCGCCCTCGGCAGTCACTGCTTTCCAATCAGCCACATTGGGTGCCGCCGCCGCTTCCTCCGGCGGATAGACCGCGGCAAAACCGATGCCGCCGACGTTGTCGAAAGCCTCGCTGGCCCGCCACTGCTTCACAAACCCGAGCACCTCCGACACATCAACCGCATCGCCATGCTCCCGCAGCCAGGCGGCAATCGCCTGCACCTGATCGACGTCGCGGGCAGCCGTGAGCATCTCGCGGTGCACGGCCAGCTGCTCAGGCTCAGCAGCATCGGCCACGGCGGCGAGCCGCTTCTCAATCGCCGCCCGCCGCAGCGGCAGGGCCGGGTCGCTGAGCATGCTGTCGAGGAGGGCGGCGGCCTGCTCCGGTGCACGGCTGCGAAGCCAGCGCTCGGCAAGCACTCGGCCGCGGGCGGGCCGGCCGGCGTCGGCCACGAAAGCAGTGAGTTCATCAAGCGGCACCCGCTCGCCCAGCTGCTCCACCGCCCGGTCGAGGCCGCTGGAGAGCCAGTTGACGCCTGCGGGAGTCGCCTCGGCAAAGGCCGCCAGGCAGGGCACGAGCATCGCCGGCTCCATCGCCGCCACCAGATCGGCATCGGCCGCCAGGCCCGCCTGGCCACCGGTCGGCCCGGCTGTCGCCAGCCGCACCGCCGCCGCCACGGCCTCCGCCACACCCCCGGGGGCGTCGGCGCCAAGAACAGACTCAGCCAGGCGAATACCGCCTGCGAGCGGGAGCGAAAGCATCACCGCCATCCCGACGGCTCGCTGCAGCCTGGTCGGCATCGCGGAGAGACTCTGTGGACGTTCTCGCAACCGCATTACGCATCCTTTCCGCTAAGAGTGGCCAGAGTGGGAGTGGCCAGTGCAGCCTGCCGTACAACAGGCCGGGCATTCTTTGATCTTTCAGCACGTATAGTAACCGCTTTGCAGACCAGCCTCGCGAGAACCTGACAGGGAGATGTGATGACGCACCGCGGCTATGTGGGAATCGATCTGGGCACCCAGGGGTTGTCGGTGATCTTTACAGACGAGTCGCTGGCGATTCTCGCGACTGGTGAGGGCGGCTACGAGATGGTGCCAGGCCTGGCCGCCGAGTGCTACGAACAGCGTCCGGCTGATTGGGAGGCTGCCCTGCAGGCCGCGATGGCCGACCTACGGCAGCAGCTGGCCGACAAAGGCATTGAGATGGAGGTGCTCGCAGTCGGCCTCTGCGGACAGATGCATGGCGAGGTGCTCTGTGACGAGGCGGGCGAGGTTGTGGCCCCAGCGAGGCTCTGGTGCGATGGCCGCAACGAGGCCGAAGGCCATGAGCTGACTGAGGCCTTGGGCGTGAAGTGCCCCAAGCGAATGACCGGCACCCGCTGGCTCTGGACCGTCCGCAACCGGCCTGAGATCGCTGCCCTGGTGGCCCACATCACCACGCCTTCCGGATGGCTCGCCTGGCGACTCACCGGCAGCTGGAACCTCGGCGTGGGCGATGCGTCAGGCATGTTTCCGATCGATCAGGCCACCGGCGGCTACGACGCGGCGCGACTCGCCACCTACGACACGCTGACCACCGGCTGCGGCCGCTCGCTCGCCTCGCTGCTCCCCGTCGTCCGATCTGTTGGGGAGGATGGTGGCACGCTCAACCAGCAAGGAGCCGCTCTCCTTGGCCTGCCGGAAAACACCCCCGTCGCTCCTGCGGAAGGTGACCAGCCCGCAGCTCTGGCTGGCTCGCTGATTGCCGAGCCTGGCATGGTGGCGATGAGCTTTGGCACGAGCGTCGTGGCCAATGCAGTCGGCGACAAGCCGTTCACGGGCGTCTCGCAGGCGATCGATCACTTCTGTGCTCCCGATGGTCGCCCGATCAACATGGTCTGGATCCGCAACGGCACCACTGCGATGAACACGATGGTCGAGATGCTCGGCGGACCGCAGGGCTTCGATGCGGTCATGCCACAGGTGGTCGATGCTGCAGACGACTGCGGAGGCCTCGCCGCGCTACCCTTCATGGATGACGAACCGGGCGTGGGTGTCTCCCACGGTGGCACCGCACTCGTGGCTGGCCTCAACCCAGATAACGCCTCAGCCGGCAACACCGCCAAGGCGATGCTGTTGGCCACGATGTTCAACCTGCGGGTGGGCTGCGACGAGCTCGACCAGCAGGGGTTTCCCCGCACCGAGATCCTCCTCTCCGGAGGCCTCGTCAAGACAGCCGCCCTCGGTCAGGTCTTGGCCGACGTCTTCAACACGCCAGTCACGGTGCTCGACGGGGCGGACGAGGGCACGGCCTACGGCGCCGCATTGATGGCGAAGTATCGCCAGGCCCGCCTCACCGGCCAGGCGATCTCATGGTCTGAGCACCTTGCCGCCCATGCCACCGGCACGCCGCAGCGGTTCACACCCCAGCCTGAGGCCGTTGCCACCCTCGCCTCGGGCTACCGGCGGCATCGCCGACTCCTGGCGATCGTGCCGCAGCTGGAACAGGCCCTACGTGGTGATGCTGAGCCGGCCTGACCGCACTCAGCTCGAGGCAGACCGCCTGCCCACGCGATGCTCGGCCGCAGCGGCGTGTCCGCTAGGTTCGCACGCCGAGGCCGAGGGTCTCGCGGCAGTAGCGGATGCTCCGTTCGATTTCGGCAAGCTGCGACTGCTGCTCTGCCTCGCGACGGGCCGGGCCTTCGGGCAAGCGGAAAGGCTCGATCGGCGTTCCTTTCCGCGCGAGTGCGAGAAACGGAGCGAGCTCCGCGGCCGTGAGTTCTGGATAGGCCTTCCAGAACTCAGCATCGAAGAGCTTCATTTCGCGAGGAAAGCCGGAGATAGTTTCGATGTGCACGGTGACACCCGGACAGGTCGCAGCGAAGTGATCGAAGAAGGCAGAGAGATCGACGCAGCCATCACCCATCGCGGTCCACTGGGCTGTGATGCCCTGCTCGCTCTCCCAGAGCATCGTGTCGCGGAGGCTTGTGGTAGCCACGAGCGGCCCGAGGACCGTTAGGGACTCAAGCGGGGCCTCGAGCGTCCAGCAGGCATTCCCTGAATCGAAGTTGGCACCCACAAAGTCGGAACCAGCCGCTTCGATCAGACCCTTCAGCTCCGAAGCTCGCATGTCGCCTGCATGATTTTCAACGGCGATCTTCACACCTGCATCCACCGCCCTGCTCCGCACCGCTTTGAGCACCGCCACCGTCTCATCGATACGGGCTGCTATCCCACCCTCACTGAGTCGATCAGCACCGTTGCCGAGCACGACCCGAAACGCCGGCGACCCCAACGCCTTGGCCATGCGGATGCCGAGGGCGAGGTGCTCCTCCGCCGTTCCCCAGTCTTTCTTAAAGGTGCCTGAGCCCGGACAGATGCTCCAGCTGCCCAGCACGATGGCCACCCCACGATCACTCGCGTAACGACGGAGCTCGGTTAACGAAGCATCGTCGTAGCGGCCTTCGAACGGACCGAAGTCGGTGATGAAGAGCGAGTCGCAGTTGAGCGTGTCAGCATGATCGACCAGCTGCCGGGCATTCCAGCCCATCGCTCGCACCGCAAAGTTGTCATAGCCCAAGGGGATACCGCGGCGAGCCGCGGGCTCCGCCTTCGCCGGCTGCGGCTCGATCGCCACCGCCGCTGCCATGCCTAGGGCTGCTGCCGAACCGAGCCATCCTCGGCGAGAAATCTGCATCGCTTCGTTCGTCATCGTTGATCGCTCGGACATCGTTGTATCTGCACGCACCGTGGTCTCTCTCAGAGGTTGCTGGGGGGTCAGGGCTGTCGGTCGCGGGGCCGGTAGATCTCTGGCTGCCGTGCTGTTCACGAAACGGCAAGCATCCGCTCCAGTGCGGTGGTCGACCAGGCGGCAGTCTCCTCGTCAACATGAATCACGTTCACCGGCCCGCCAGCCTCGAGGTGTTCGAGGCTCCAGCAGAGATGGGCCAGGTCAATGCGGTACATCGTCGCGCACATGCAGACCACCGGAGAGAGAAAGCGAATCGTCTGCTCTGGATGCTGCTGCTCAAGCCGCTTCACGAGGTGCATCTCGGTCCCGATCGCCCAGGACGTGCCTGCGGGAGCGGCCTCTACCTGCTTGATGATGTAGCTCGTCGAGCCTGCGAGGTCAGCCTTGTCGACCACCTCCATCGAGCATTCGGGATGCACGAGCACCTTCACGCCCGGCACTGCTTCACGAACAGCATCCACATGCTCCGGGCGAAACATCGCATGCACACTGCAGTGGCCCTGCCAGAGGATCACGCGGCTCTTCTCGAACTGGTCGCGAGCAACGCCACCGAGTTCTCCGCCTGCCGCTGCCGCCAGCGGGTTCCAGACACACATCTCCTCCAGCGGGATGCCCATCGTGCGGGCGGTGTTGCGGCCGAGATGCTGATCGGGGAAGAACAGCACCCGTCGCCGCTGGGCAAAGGCCCATTCCAAGACTGCCCGCGCGTTGCTGGATGTGCAGACGATGCCACCATGACGGCCACAGAAGGCCTTCAGGCTGGCCGCTGAGTTGATATAGGTCACAGGCGTGATCTCGTCGGTGTCGATCACCTCGCCCATGTCGGCCCACGCATCCTCAACCTGCTCAATCGCAGCCATGTCGGCCATCGAGCAGCCTGCGGCCATATCGGGCAGCACCACGGTCACTCGTCGCCCACCCCTGGCTGCAAGCTTCTCCGGCCGATTGACCAGAATATCGGCGGTTTCTGCCATGAAGTGCACGCCGCAGAACACAATCGCCTCGCAGGCTTCACGAGCGGCGGCCGAGACGGAGAGCTGGTAGCTGTCGCCGGTGATATCCGCATGGGCGATCACGCCATCCTGCTGATAGTGATGGCCGAGAATTACCAGCCGTTCGCCCATCCGACGACGGACCCCCTCGATACGGGCAGCCAGCGTGGCGTCTTCCATTGCCCGATACTGGGCGAGAGGACCGGCAGCAGTGGGTTCACAGAGGGCGTCGGGCATGAAAACTCCTGTTTTCCTGAGAGTATAGGGCGACTGGAGGCCTGCCGCCGGGCTCTTCGGACCGTTATACTGAGCATTCCGAATCACCGCTGGCGACTTCGCTCGCCACCACTCGAAATCAAAGCCCCTTACAGGAACGCAGAGCCGCCCATGGCACGCAAAGTTGTCAGTCGCAAGGCCCTCCGAGCTGAAGCCGAAGCTGCTGAGGCAATCGAGAAGGCAAAGAAGCCAGCCAAGAAGAAGAAGGCCGCTACCAAGAAGACGACTGCCAAGCGGACCACGAAGAAAAAGGTGGCCAAAGAGGCCCGCATGAAGGCCTTCTGGGGCGTCTACACACAGTCGATGAAGCGTGTGGTGCTCTTCGAATACGCCGACAAGAAGGCTGCCGACAAAAAGGCCACCGAACTCTCTGCAGGCGGCTCAAAGGCACCACACTTCGTGCAGCTCGTCAAAGAGCCGATCGAAGAATAGGCCACTCGCCTGCCCGTTCGCGCCGATTTTGCCATTGGCCTGAGTCACCGCTGCGGTGGCTCAGGCCCAAGGGCTCTGCCAGTCGCCCCAGGCGTCGAGATACTTCTGCAGCGCCGGCGATGAGGCCGCGCGGGCTTCGAGCCACTCGCGAGTTTCTTCGATGATTGCCTGTTCTTCCGCGAGGCTGAGCACCCCTGCCACCACGCGGGTCCGCAGATAGATGAAATACGTGTCGAGCACATCAGCCCGACAGTAGTCATGAATCTCCTGCCGGCGATCTGTTTCCCAGAGCTCCTGCACCATGTGGCCCGCCACGTCGAGCTTGCCCGGCTTGCCGATCAACGAAGCCGCCAGCGAGAGGCCGCCGTTGAAGCGACTCGCACCGGAGTTGGTCAGCCACTCCTGAAGGTCGAAATGGCCGGCGATGTTGAAGCGGTTGCGGGGCTGATCGAAACTGCGGCGATCCTCCGCAAACCAGTCGGGGATTGGGATCCCGTAGCGGAAGCAGGCCAGTTCTAAGAGCGGCAGGTCGAAGCCGCGACCGTTGAAGGTCACCAGCGTGGGCTGGTCATACCGCTCCCAGCCATCCCAGAACTGCCGAACGATTTCATGAGGCCGCGACTCCTCCTCATCGAGGGCCACGAGATTCAGTAGCCGGTAGTCAGCCGCAACTGTCGCTACTACCAGTGAGATCGGCAGCTGGTAGGTGTAGGGAATGAAATCCTTGCCGGTGGTCTCCAGCAGTTCCGCCTTGTAGCGAACAATCGCCTCTGCCCCAGAGAGCCCATCTCCGGGATACCGGAGGCGGCTGACGAGGTCTCCGTCAGCCACGCTCTCGATATCAAACACGATTGCCGCCACCTTGCGGCCTGGATTGCTCCGAGCAGTCATCCCACGCTCCTTCGCTGGTGGCCTACCGGCGGGCGAGCCGGTGAGCCAGCGGTAGCCACGCACCGTCTGCCTTGCTCGATGCGACCGACTGCTCAATGAAGTACATACCCTCCACACCGTCACAGATGTTGGGGTAGACGGTGTCGACCTTCTCAAACGTCTCACCAGCAATCGCCGCCGACATCGCGTCGTAGGCGGAACGATAGACGTTGGCAAAGGCTTCGAAGAAGGCCTCCGGATGGCCCGCTGGCAGGCGACAGGCGGCTGCTCCGAGGCCATTCATGAAGGCCGCATTCGGATCGCGTGTGTAGATCTGGTGGGCATGCCCGTTGCGACGCACAAACAGCTGATTGGGGTTTTCCTGGTGCCATTCCAGGCTTGCCTTGGTGCCATCGATCTGAATCCGTAGATCGTTTTCCCGCCCGTGGCTGATCTGCGAAGCGGTCACCGTGCCGAGCGCTCCGTTCTGATACCGCACCACCGCATGGCCGTAGTCGTCGAGCGGGCGTGGAGGCTCAAAGATCTTCAGATGCGTCGAGATGCTCTCGGGCAACACACCGGTCATGTAGCGACCGAGGTTGTAGGCGTGCGTGCCGATGTCGCCAAAGGCACCGGCGGCACCGCTCTTGGTCGGATCCGTCCGCCAGGCAGCCTGCTTCTGTCCCTCCTGCTCAAGCCGAGTTCGCAGCCAGCCCTGGATGTATTCCGCCCGGATCGCCTGCACTTCACCAAGCTCCCCGGAGAGGGCCATCTCACGGGCCTGCCGTACAAGGGGGTAGCCGGTGTAGTTGTGCGTCACTGCAAACACCACCGGCAGCTGCTCCACGAGGCCAGCGAGTTCTTCTGCCTCGGCAAGCGTCAGCGTAAGAGGCTTGTCGCAGACAACGTGGAAGCCTGCCTCCAGGGCCGCTTTGGCGACCGGAAAGTGCATGTGGTTGGGCGTGGTCACCGAGACGAAGTCGATTCGCTCCCCCTCTGGCTTCGCCTTCTCCGTGGCAAACATCTCCTCGTAGGAGCCATAGGCCCGAGCGGGATCCACAAAATAGTCGGCGGCCGCCTGCTTCGACTTCTCCGGACTGCTGGAGAAGGCACCGGCGACAAGTTCCGCCCGGTTGTCGAGCACAGCACCTGTGACATGCACCCGACCGATAAATGATCCTGGCCCACCGCCAACGATGCCCATCCGCAGCTTGCGGCCGAGTGATCCGTTGAGACCCATGACTCTCCTCCAACGTCAGACTGGTGATGTGCGTGTTGCCCTCAGCGGCCTGTGACTGGCGTGCTGATCTCTGGCAGTTCTCCCGCCAGCGGTTTGTACCAGACTCACCAGCCGGGCGGCAGGGCCCGCGGTTGCCCCTCTCTGCGACAGCCGTCTAGCATGCACTGTTTGAGAGGCGGAACGAGGCCGCCTGCGTTCTCCCGCCAGCGTGCGGAATCTGCAGATCCAGAGCATTCCATGGGCTTTCAAGACCGGGGTTACTACCGCCGCGACGAGGGATTTGCACCTGAGTGGTCGGCTGTCATGACGATCATCGTGGCCAATGTCGCCCTCTGGGTGGCGAACCTGTTGGCCGCGGGCGAGTTTCCGATCACCAGTTTTCTCGCCCTCAAAGGCGATATGTTCTCCCGCCCTTGGGAATGCTGGCAGCTGATCACATACGGGTTTGCCCACGACCCGAGGAGCCCCTGGCATCTCGTCTTCAACATGGTGGCGATGTGGTTCTTCGGCCGCGAGGTGGAGTATGTGATCGGCCGCGGCCGTTTCCTCCGCTTCTACTTCTCTGCCGTCGTCATCGCAGGCCTGGCCTGGCTGCTGAGCATGCAGCTTGGCAACAGCCAGCAGGCCTACCTGATCGGGGCCAGTGGCGGCGTGATGGCAGTGATGGCGGTCTTCATCTGGTTCTACCCACGGCAGACGGTCTTAATCTGGGGCATCCTGCCGGTGCCTGCCTGGGCGCTCGGCATCCTTTATTTCGTCTCCGACGTGCAGGGGGCCGCCGGTGGGGGTGGCAATGTGGCCCATGTTGCACACCTTGGAGGAGCTGCCTTCGGCCTGCTCTACGCCTGGCAGGGGCACAACATGAGCAGCCTCACCGAACAGTTCGGCGAGACCTTTTCACGCTGGACCGCATCCCGCCGTGGCATGAAGATCTACCGTGGCGATGACGATCGCCTCGATACAGAGGACGAGGGCAGCCGTCAGGCGGAGGTTGATCGCATCCTGGAGAAGATCAGTCGCTCTGGCGAAGCGAGCCTCACCAGCCAGGAACGAGACACGCTCACCCGTGAAAGCCGTCGCATCAAGCAGCGACGTCAGTAGCGACGTCAGTCATACCGGTTGTCTCGTCGCCGGCTTTTGTGCTGCCAATCACTTCGTGCTGCTCGAGGTGGGAGCGGCTGCCGTCCGGATCGTTGTGGCCTGCTGTGCCGAGGCGATCCGCAGGCTGTCGATCGTGGTGGCGAGCTCTTCAAGCTGAGAGCCCTTAAAGGTTCCGGTGTGCACCGCATGCAGCCGCCCCTCAGTATCGAGGATTGCCACGTTTGGCACACCACCCTTGAGGCCAAAGTTCTTCTTCATCGTGTCGGTGAAGTCGAGCCACACCGGCAGATGTGGGGAGTCGCTGCGAAAGCGGCTACGGGCAAGCCCATGAAACATCCTCGGCACCTCCGAGAGACAGGCCACCGCGACGACTTTGACATCGGGCGTCTCAACACCTTCAGGCCAACCAGCTGGCACCGTCACTGGCTGGGCTGCTGACTGCTGCAACGGCACCTTCGCGGCATTGGGATGAAAGTGAACATGCAGGGCACGGCCAAGATCTCGGCTCGCCTCGGCTCCATGACGCTCAGCGTACACGAGCACGACCACGTCGCCCTTCATCTGGCTGGTCGCACGCCGTGAGCCAAACTGGTCTGCCATCGACACGTTGACCACTCGCTCACTCTCCGCAGCCATGCTCAAAGCCATCAGCGGGCCAGCGGCCAGCATCACGGCGAGCATCATCCGGTTCACCACCTTCTGCATGATAGTCCCCTTCCATGGGAGTGTTCGATCACGGCCTCGGGCCTCTGTGGGGAATACCGCGCAGCGGTCAGCGGTCACAACAGGACTTCCAGGTACACGGCATCGGCCCGGTCTCTATCACCAAGAGAGGTGCAGAGCACGTCGCTCGATCGAAAAACGCAAACGTTTCTCGAGCTTTTGCTCTCCCTGCCGTCGTCTCGCGAGCGACTCGCTTAGGCGGCCTCTCGCCACTCCGCAGGCGGCTGCGGCTGCGTTGCCAGCATCGGCACGATATCCGCCGCCTGGTCGCCGCCGTCCTCAGCCAGTTCCTCAGCAACCGCTGCCGCTACCTTACGTCTCGGCAGCATCCGCAGCACTGCCGGCAGAAACACCAGTGACGTGATGGTGCAACTGGTAACCCCAAGCGTCAGCACGCGACCGAGGCTCTCGAGTCCACGATGGCTCGCCACCATCAGGGCACCAAAACCGAGGATTGTGGTCAGGGCGTCAACGAGCACAGAGTTGGCGGTGGAGGGACTGATGCGGTAGGTGCCTGGTCGTTCCAGGTAGTCATGCACAATGTGCACGCCGTAGTCGACTGCGATCCCAAACACGAGCGGGATGCCGATCAGGTTGGCAGGATTGAGTGGGATCCCCACCAGTCCCATGATCCCCAGCGTCTGCAGCATCCCAGCCACCAGCGGCAACACCGCGAGGCATGAGTGCACGAGGTTGCGGAAGTCAAACCAGAGCACAAACAGGATCACAATCGCGGAGTAGACCGCGGCCTGCTCGTAGCTCCGCTTCATCTCCAGCGATGCCTCATAGGCCTGCAGGGGATGACCGGTGACCCGCGGATCGATGCTGCGTACATCCTGCACAAACTTCTGCAGCGAATCGAAGTCCCAGATGTCACCACGACCGTAAATCTTCAGCAGCTGCTTTCCGCTTGAGCCAACGAAGCGGTCCACAAGACTCTCCGGCAGGTCTTCCAGCCGAGGCGGCTCCGGATCAGAGACCGCCTGCAAGGCGTGCATGCGAGTGAGCATGTCGCCCGCAACAGCCTGCTGAAAGCCGGCGAGCACGAGGCTGCTCTGCTGCGGAGGCATCTGTCGCAGAATGTCGCCACACTGCTCGAGGTGCCAGGCAGACCGCAGGCCACCTGGCCTCTTCGCAGCCTCTGCCTGAGCCCAGGCGAGGGTTTCGACGAGGGCGTCGATGCGGTCGACCGGAATCTGAGGAGGACGCTCGGGCAGGCCCGCCAATCGTCCACGAATCTGCTCAATCGCCGGCCGCTTGAGATCTTCGTCAACCGGCAGCAGTGAGGCGATCTGGTCGACCCGCTCCACAGTGGGCAACGCCTCAAACTGTTCCTTCAGCGAGAGCAGTTCTTCACGCGTGTCGGCAATCGAGAGGGCATACCACACGCTCTGATCACATTCGGTGAGCAGCTTCTTCTCCAGCTCCACACTCTCCAGCCCTTCCGGCTGCATGTTGAGCAGGTTGTGGTCATAGACCAGGTCGTGCACTCCTGAGGAGGTCAGCAGGATTGCTGCCATCGACGCGAGAACAGCGAAGCGGGGATACCGCATCACAGGCCGCAGCCAATGATGCACCGGAACCGGCTCTGGCACCGTTGGGAAGAAGCCACTGCGATCGACCAGCGCGATCGTGGCCGGCAGCACGAACAGCTCTGCGACTGCACACAGCAGAATGCCGCCGCCGGCGATCATGCCCAGTTCCGAAACCCCCACAAAGCTCGTGAGGGCCGCGGAGAAGAAGGCTATCGAGGTGGTGATCGCACCGGTCAGGATACTCGGCCCGACAGTCGCGCTCGCACCCAGCAGCGCCGCCTCGCAGTCTTGCCCGCTGCGTCGCAGCGCGAGATACCGGCCGACGTAGTAGGTGCCGTAGTCGATACCAACGCCGATCATCGTGACCGCAAACGTCACGCTGAGAATGTTGAGGTGGCCGACCGAGATCGTTGCCCAGGCAAACGCCCAGGCCATGCCGATCATCAGCACACCATTGGCGAGCAGGGCATGCCGCACACCACCAAAGCCAGCGACAATCACCACCGCCACTGCGATCAGCGACAGCATGCTCGCCTTGATCATCGAGTTCTGGCTCGACCGCATCTCGTCGTCTTCCATGATCGGAAGACCTGTCAGACCGATCTCCACCTGTGGATGCCGTGCTGACACGACGTCGAGCAGACGCCGCAGCTCATCGGTGGCTTCCGAGGCACCCGCGAAGCCATCCTGTGACTTGGCGATCCGCACCAGGGCGAAGCCAAGGGTGCCATCTTTGGCGAGAAGGTATTGGCTGGAGAGATCGGAGAGCGATTCCAGCGATCCAGGCATCCCAGGCCAGGCTGAGGCCTGAGGCAGCTCCCCGCTCATGCCGCCAGAGGCCGCCGCAGAGAGGCTCGTGAGCAGCCCTTCGGAATACCGCTCGAGGGCCTCCAGTGGTGGCTCCCCGGCGTCTCCGTGGGTACCGGCAACCACGCGGCTCCCCAGGCCGCCGATCATCGTGCCGACCTTCAGATACGACCAGCCACCCGCCAGAATCGGCTCGCTCTCAGCGAGAAACCGATCGATCGACTGCAGGTCGTCAACATCGAGATAGTGCAGGCCCTTGGAGCGAATCTCCGTCAGGTCAACCTCGTGTAGCACGGAGTGGAAGAGTGTCTCTTCCTTGGCAAGCTCAGCCGAGACCTCGCTGAGCACGCCCACAACCTCGTCTTGCGAGGCACCCTCCACCACGATCACCGCATCGTCGTCTTCCCCAAACTCGGCGAGGTAGTCGATCCAGAGCCGGTTGTAGTCGCTGTCGGGATCGAGCAGATCAACACGGCTGACCTTGTAGCCGAGATGCTGCTGGGTCAGCAGTCCTGCCGCCGCCGCTGTGATCAGGGCAATCGCCAGGATGGTCCCAGGGGCTTTCAGGCAGAGCCGCGTCCAGGCCACGAG
>Ga0181601_10003195_pt1 | contig 13901 bp, 7 predicted proteins | sample 041ome_8_FD_133020 | JGI IMG/M metagenome (GOLD analysis project Ga0181601, IMG submission 133020) | Coastal salt marsh microbial communities from the Groves Creek Marsh, Skidaway Island, Georgia - 041407BS metaG (megahit assembly) | ecosystem: Environmental > Aquatic > Marine > Intertidal zone...
AGAAGCCCTGAAAACAATGGGCTTTCAGGACTATTAAGCGGAGAGACAGGGATTCGAACCCTGGCGACGGTTACCCGTCGACAGATTAGCAATCTGCTCCATTACCACTCTGGCACCTCTCCGGAAACAAAGTCCACAAAAGTAAGTTTTAGATAAAAAGAAAACAATCTTTTTTTATATTATTTAGGATACTCTATTCGCAATTGATAAACGTTAATCAATTTCTTAAAAAATACTTTTTTTACGGTTTCAATTTCAGATAAAGTAATGTTGGAGTCATTGAACTGAAGTGATTTCATTTTGTCATCGATAATACCGTTTACAAAGCTTTCTAAATCATCGATATTAGGGGCTTTTAAGCTTTTTGATGCAGCCTCAACTGCGTCTGCCATCATCAGTATTGCCGTTTCTTTTGAAAACGGTCGTGGTCCAGGGTACTGAAACGATTTTAAGTCAGTTTCTGTATCAATTTCTAACTGCTTTTTATAAAAATAATAGACTGTTGAGGTTCCGTGATGTGTTCGGATAAAGTCGATTATACGCTCGGGGAGCTTATTCTTCTGGGCTAATCTTATCCCATTTTTTACGTGATCAATGATGATTTTGGCACTTTGCTTTGGCCCTAGTTCGTCATGAGGAGAGACGGCACCAGACTGATTTTCTGAAAAATAATGTGGATTCTCCAACTTTCCAATGTCGTGATAAAGAGCTCCTACACGAACCAATAGTGCGTTGGCACCAATTTCATTCGCAGCTGATTCTGCCAAATTGGCCACTTGCAATGAGTGGTGAAAGGTTCCCGGAGCTTTTTCAGAAAGGGTTTTTAATAAGTTGGCATTGGTGTCTGAAAGCTCTAAAAGTGAAACGTCTGAGACTATACCAAAAACTTTTTCATAAATATAAATTAACGGCTGAACAAAAAGCATCAATAAACCATTGAGTAAAAATAAGGCAAGTGGAGTAAAGTTAATACTCAAAAAACTACCTTCCTGAATGGTGGTAAATGCCAAATAACCAATGATGTATACCAAAATAACCTGACCTACAGAGATGAATAAATTTGCTCTTCGGTACAGTTGCGCTACTGTTTGAATAGTGATAATACCAGCCAAAATTTGAATAAATACATATTCGAAACTATTGGGTACTATAAAACCAATGAGCAATACTGTAAGAACGTGAGTAAACAACCCCAAGCGAGCATCAAAAAAAGCTTTGATAATCAATGGTAAAATACAGATGGGAACTGCGAATACATATGCCGTATCGTATTGAATTACCGTAGTTACTGCAACTATAACAGTAAGGATATTAAAAAAAATAAAAGTGAGTTTCCGATTGTCTTCATAAATCGAAAAGCGATACTTGTGGAGAAACAACAATAGCAAAGTAAAGGTTAAAAGAACCAGAATAGAATAGCCAACTACTATTGAAATATTACTTTGATCTCCTTGTCGAAGGGAAAATTCGTTTCGTAAGGAGTTTAAAACTTCAAAAAGGTTGTCATTTATCAAGTCACCCTCAGCAATGATCAACTCACCGTTGCTAATGACTCCTCTAGAAAGGGAAATATTCCTCAATGCTTCCTCTGTAGCATTTTGATTAAAAACCTTATCTAAAAAGACATTGGGGGTAATCAGTTCAAAGAAGAGGTCCTTATAGGGCTCAGTATATGGCTCAAACTCACCCCCCACAATATTATTAGTTAGATATTCGAACAAAGTATCCGAACGAAATACCTCATCTATTGAAATGGGTACTTCGAGCTGCCCTTGAATTAAAAAGATATCGGTATTACCGCTGTGAATATAATTTGGAGGTAAAACACCATAAGTATAGATATCTTCCAAAAGTGTGGCTCCGTATTGGTATAGACTGTCTATAAGGACAGGATTAGACTCTTCTGAAAAAAAGGACATAAATGCCTCTGGATAGCTCTCAAAAACTTGATCTTTAACTTCTAGATTGCTTCTAAAATAGGGCTTGAGATTTTGAAGTACTTCTTCCCTATCAGATTGGATTTCTGCTTCTGTTTTAAGTATGGAAAAATCGAAAGGAGCATAATAACTAGGATATTGCCAAACGCGCCCCTTTTGAAATTCGTATTTGAATTGTCCTCCCCTTGGAAACAAATAGAGCAAACAAATCGAGCTACTCAAGATCAATAAGGATTTATAAAAAAGAGCTTGTTGAGCGACAATAAATTTCCAAATAGATTTCAAATGAGTTCTTTTAATCTCAAATCTACATAAACTAATTTTCTTCTGTGCTATTTTTGAAACAGATGAACGAAGTATGCCTTTAAAATTCCTATTTTTGTCAATGTACATGCACTATTTTCACTCTAAATACAAATTTTGAAATACGGTATCTGTCATTTAAGTATCGTCCCAATGCGAAAAGAACACAGTCACCAGAGTGAAATGGTTTCTCAACTACTTTACGGTGACTGCTTTAAAATTATCTCGACCAAAAAAGAATGGGTTCAGATCAGTGCACTTGAGGATGAGTACACTGGATGGATAGATCAGAAACAATTTAAATCAATCGCTCAAAAAGATGCTGTTGACCTCACTAAAAAAAATGCTCTATATACCACTCAATTGGTTGACTATATTGAAAACGAGGATCAATCGCTCTCTGCTGTTGTTTTGGGTAGTAATATGGGTGGAACAGGCTTCTTAAACCAAAATTATAAAGGCAATTGCACTCAGGGTATCAAAGAAAAAGCAGCACTTGTAAAAACAGCCTATTTGTATCTGAATGCACCTTATTTATGGGGAGGAAAAACACCCTTAGGAATTGATTGTTCAGGACTGACTCAAATGATTTATCGAATCAATGGTCACTCCATTCCAAGAGATGCCTCACAGCAAGTGGGGTTAGGGCAAACCCTCAGCTTTATCGATGAAAGCGAACCCGGAGACCTTGCTTTTTTTGATGACCAAGAAGGAAATATCATTCACGTAGGTTTGTTACTCGAAAACCACTACATACTCCATGCCCACGGTAGGGTAAGAATTGATCGGATTGATCAAACAGGTATTTATAATTTTGATACCCAACAACACAGTCACAAGCTCAGAATTATCAAAAAAATTCTATAAAAAAACCCTCTTTTTAGAGGGTTTTTTATTCTCACTGAAATTTACAATTTACTCAACCAAGGCTTTCATCTTCATAAATCCTTCATTATCTCCGAGTGTACCGTAGATATTCATCAAGGTCTTAACTGCTTCCTGGTTCTTATTTAGCTCCACCAGTTTTACCAAAATTGGAACACACTCACGATAAAGGTTCTCACGATCTGCTTTAAGTGTGTCGTAACGAGCATTGTCAGCTCGTGAATTCCCTAAGCTATTCATTTCCTCAACGATAGCCGATTCTCCTTCTAAAATCAAAGAAACAAGGTTTAGGTATCCAGATTCGTAATTCGGATCGAGTTCTATCGTTTTTTGATAGTAATTTTTAGCTTCTTCTGTCATTCCTTTCTGAGCATTTACAACACCTAAATTAAAGTAAAGTGTTGCATTGTTAGGATCTTGTTCTATAGCTTCTTTCATCAAGGCTTCAAATCGATCGTTCTCTTCCAACTGTATGTATAAGTTTGCTTCGGTTAAAATCAAATTCAAATCTTTAGGGTTTTCAGCACGAGCCTCTTTAACCGCTGTCATTGCCTTTTCATTGTCACCAAGTTCAGAGTAAATAAGGGCAATGTTTTTGACAATTTCAGGAAATTTAGAAGCTGTAGTTTCCTCTCTAAAATCTGTATATTCTTTAGTTTTTTTATACAAATCGTACTCCGACTGAGATAGTTCAACTTCCTCACCAGTTTCTACCAACTTGGCGAAATATTGGGTTGTAATACCTTCGTATCGTATTTCTTTTAGCTCGTTATAATATACAAGAGCTCCTTCGTAATCCGAACCATTTACAGCACTAGAAGCTGCATAGTAGAGATAGTCAATATTGGCCTCTTTATCAATCTGATACGCCAAGTATAATTTTCTTGCAGCTTCTGGGTAACGCTTTTCAGCATTATCCTCTATAGCGCTGTTTACAATATCTGAAGATAAAGTCTGTAATTGGGTATCAAAACCAGCATCAACTCCACCAGCAGTTTGAAATGCCATATATTTCTCATATGCTAAATCGAAGTCTTTGTTCGCTTGTGCTATTCTTCCTTCTAAAAAGGTTTTTTGATTTAATACTTTTGCATCTGCAGCATCAAAAAGTGCAGCATTGGACTCAAGCATGGCTATTGCTGCTTGAACATCGCCAGACTCAAATAATTTGGTTGCCTTTTTGACTTCTTTCTTTTGTCCGTAAGAAAGTGTCAGAAATAAAATAAAAAATAAGGGTAAAAGTGTTTTCATTGTATTGTTTAGAATTTGTTTTTTTAATTATTCAATAATGGTGCCATCATTTACATCGAGATCATTTAAATCCTCTATGGTTTCATCATCTTTCATTACTTTGGCAACAGCTGCTATGGTGTCATCTCCTTTAAGATTGATGAGTCGAACACCTTGAGTAGCTCTCCCCATCACGCGAAGCGCAGCAACCTCCATTCGGATTGCTATTCCTGATTTATTGATTATCATCAGGTCATCGAGATCATTAACGGTTTTAACAGACACCAGCTTCCCTGTTTTGTCAGTTATAGAGATTGTTTTAACCCCTTTACCTCCTCGATTAGTAACTCGATAATCTTCCAAACTTGATCGTTTTCCATAACCGTTTTCCGACACTACCAGGATGTTTGCATCCATATCGTTTACCGCAACCATACCTACGACCTCATCCGATTCATTGGCCAAAGTAATTCCACGCACACCAGAGGCACCTCGACCCATTGGGCGGGTTTTACTCTCTTCAAATCGTATGGCTTTTCCTGATTTTACCGCAATTACAACATGACTGTTTCCGTTGGTTAATTTAGCTTCCAACAGTTCGTCACCTTCACGAATGGTGATGGCGTTGATTCCGTTTGCTCTTGGCCTTGAATATTGCTCTAAAGATGTTTTTTTGACCTGGCCTTTTTTAGTAGCCATTATGACATAATGACTGTTGATGTAGTCTTCGTCTTTGAGATCTTGAGTACAAATAAAAGCCATGACTTTATCGTCTTGTTCAATATTGATCAAGTTTTGAATTGCACGACCTTTAGAAGTCTTAGAACCTTCTGGGATTTCATAAACCCTCATCCAGAAACATTTTCCTTTTAGGGTAAAAAAGAGCATGTATTGGTGGTTAGTACCCACAAATAAGTCCTGTAAAAAGTCTTCATCCCTTGTAGTAGATGCTTTTTGTCCTACTCCTCCTCTATTCTGAGTTTTGTATTCAGTTAAAGGAGTTCGCTTGATGTAACCAGCGTGAGAGATAGTAATCACTACTTTTTCATCAGGGATCATATCTTCTATACTAAGATCACCCCCTGCGTATTCAATAGTTGAGCGACGTTCGTCTCCGTATTTATCTTTGACCTCTAACAACTCGTTCTTAATGATCTCCATACGGCGATCTTTTTTGTCTAAGATATCTTTTAGGTCGGCAATGGTTAGCATCAACTCTTCAAATTCTGAGCGCAGTTTATCTTGTTCAAGACCGGTCAATTGACGCAATCGCATTTCTACTATTGCCTTAGCTTGAATTTCAGAAAGCTCAAAGCGTTTAATCAGATTTGCTCGAGCTGCATCTGGATTTTCAGAAGCCCTTATGATTGATATAACCTCATCAATATTATCAGAAGCAATGATTAATCCTTCTAAAATATGGGCGCGTTCCTCAGCTTTTCTCAACTCATAGGTTGTTCTTCTAACAACCACGTCATGGCGGTGCTCCACAAAATAATGAATCATCTCTTTGAGATTTAACATTTGTGGCTTTCCATTGACTAATGCGATATTATTGACACTAAAGGAAGATTGAAGCGAAGTATATTTATAGAGTTTGTTTAGAACTATGTTTGGAATAGCGTCTCGCTTGAGAATGTAAACAATACGCATCCCGTTTCGATCGGATTCATCTCGTATACTACTGATACCGTCAAGCTTTTTATCATTGACAAGCTCAGCAGTCTTCCGTATCATCTCTGCTTTATTGACCTGGTAAGGAATTTCAGTAACTATAATACACTCCCTCCCATTAACCTCTTCAATAACTGCCTTGGCACGCATTACAATCCGTCCTCGACCGGTTAAAAAAGCTTCTCTAACACCTTCATAACCGTAAATGATTCCTCCAGTAGGAAAATCAGGAGCTTTAATCGTCTTTATTAACTCCTCTATAGTAATATCATTGTTGTCAATGTATTCTACAGTACCATCAACCACTTCAGTTAAATTGTGAGGAGGCATGTTTGTCGCCATCCCAACAGCAATACCAGAAGCTCCATTAATTAGAAGATTGGGGACTCTTGTCGGCAGTACCGTTGGTTCTTTTAGAGTATCGTCGAAATTTAATTGAAGATCTACTGTTTCTTTATCGATATCAGCCATAAGATCTTCGGAGATCTTACGCATACGCGCTTCAGTATATCGCATTGCAGCGGGGCTGTCACCGTCAACAGATCCAAAATTTCCTTGACCGTCAACCAACAAATACCTTAAACTCCACTCCTGCGCCATACGTACCATGGTGTCGTAAACAGAACTGTCACCGTGAGGGTGGTATTTCCCTAAAACTTCTCCGACAATACGGGCTGATTTCTTGTAAGCTGTATTGGATCGAATTCCCAATTCATGCATTCCAAAAAGTACACGACGGTGTACAGGCTTCAATCCATCACGAACATCAGGAAGCGCGCGTGACACAATGACAGACATTGAATAATCAATGTAGGCTGATTTCATTTCATCCTCAATCTTAATCGGGATGACTTTATCTGCTTCGCTCATAGTTTAAATTTATCTAACAGCTAAAATAAGGAAACAGCACACAAAATCATGCTTAAAAGAAAGGAGAATTGCTAAAATTATTAACATAAAAAAGACTGAAATTTGTTATAAAATAGGGCAGCTCAACTTTTGAAATATTGATATTTTTTTGTCTATTAGCAATGTGTAGAGAACTATGGTCTGTTTTTTGCTCGTAAATTAATCAAATAAGAAAGCTATGGATGATAATTTTTCACCACGCGTAAAGGATGTGATTGCTTTTAGTAAAGAAGAAGCTCTTCGTTTAGGGCACAACTTTATTGGCACTGAACACTTGATGCTTGGAATTTTAAGAGATGGAGGAGGAAAAGCGATCGCAATTTTGAATGCTATTGAAGTTAATCTAGAAGAACTGAGACGTAAAGTTGAAATACTCAATCCAGCTACTTTAGAAAACACCCAAACCCTAAACGACAAAAAAAATCTTCACTTGACCCGTCAAGCTGAACGCGCATTAAAAACAACCTTTTTAGAGGCCAAACTTTTTCAAAGTGAATTGATCAACACTGTTCATTTGTTGTTGTGTATTCTTAGAAACGAGAACGACCCTACTACCAAACTTCTCTCTATGCAAAATATTGACTACGACATTGTCAAGGAACAGTTTAAGCTGATGCTTGCCAACGATGCCGATTCTTACGAAGAACTTCCTTCTTCCGCATCATTCTCCGACGAAAAAGAAAACGAAGGTGATGGTAAAGAGAACCCCTTTATTCCAACTTCTGAATCAAAAGGCTCTAAAAAAACCAAAACTCCTGTATTGGATAACTTTGGGAGAGACTTAACCGTTTTAGCCGAACAAGACAAGTTAGATCCTGTTGTAGGTAGAGAAAAAGAAATAGAACGTGTCTCTCAAGTTTTAAGTAGACGAAAGAAAAATAACCCTTTACTCATTGGAGAACCGGGTGTGGGTAAATCAGCAATAGCTGAAGGCCTGGCCTTGCGCATTATCCAAAAGCGAGTTTCACGTGTTCTCTACAACAAAAGAGTCATCACTCTAGATCTAGCGAGTTTAGTCGCTGGAACCAAATACAGAGGACAATTTGAAGAGCGCATGAAGGCGGTGATGAATGAATTAGAAAAAAATGAAGACATCATTCTCTTTATAGACGAAATCCATACCATAGTTGGTGCAGGTGGAGCAACAGGAAGTCTTGACGCCTCAAATATGTTTAAACCTGCTTTAGCCAGAGGGGAGATTCAATGTATCGGAGCGACAACCTTAGACGAGTACCGACAGCACATCGAGAAAGATGGTGCCCTGGAACGAAGATTCCAAAAAGTATTGGTTGAACAAACCAATCCTGAAGAAACTTTAGAAATACTGGTCAATATCAAAGAGCACTATGAGAATCATCACAATGTAAATTACACAGACGATGCTCTAAAAGCTTGTGTTGATTTGACAGATAGGTATATGTCCAATCGTTTTCTTCCTGATAAAGCCATAGACGCATTAGATGAAGCAGGGTCTAGAGTACACATCAATAATATGAGTGTGCCTCAGGAAGTCGTGGATCTTGAAGCCCAATTGGATCAAGTCCGAGATTTGAAAAATTCAGTAGTTAAAAAACAAAAATACGAGGAGGCAGCAAAGCTAAGAGATGACGAAAAAAGAGTTGAACGGTCTCTTATTGAAGCACAAGAACGCTGGCAAGAAGATTCAAAGCTCAACCGAGTTACCGTTAATGAAAACGATATTGCTGACGTAGTCTCCATGATGACTAACATACCTGTCAATAAAATTGTCAAGTCTGAAAAGAACAAACTGTCAAAACTATCTCAAGTCATTGGTGAAAAACTCATTGGACAGAAAGATGCTATTGATAAAGTAGTAAAGGCCATTCAGCGAAACCGTGCTGGTTTAAAAGCACCAGACAAACCAATTGGCTCATTTATTTTTCTTGGTCAAACAGGGGTTGGTAAAACACAATTGGCAAAAATACTCGCATCTGAAATCTTTGATTCGGAAGAAAATCTTATTCGAATCGATATGAGTGAATACATGGAGAAATTTGCAATCTCTAGACTCATAGGAGCACCTCCAGGCTATGTAGGTTATGAAGAGGGAGGGCAGCTTAGTGAAAAAGTTCGCCAGCGTCCCTATTCTGTAATTCTTTTAGACGAAGTCGAAAAAGCACATCCAGATATATTCAATATGCTACTACAAGTTTTGGATGACGGATTCTTAACGGACAGCCTAGGTAGAAAAGTAAACTTCCAAAACACCATCATCATTATGACTTCCAACATAGGAGCACGTCAGGTTAAAGATTTTGGAAGAGGATTAGGATTCGAAACAGCTGCACAGAAGGCGCAATCTTCTGATATAGAAAAAGGGGTGATCGAAAAGGAATTAAAAAAGACATTTTCACCTGAATTCTTAAACCGCATTGATGATATCGTTATTTTCAATTCTTTAGAACAAAAAGACATTCGAAAAATCGTGGATATAGAACTCAAAGATTTAATCCTTAGAATTCAAGGACTAGGCTATGAAATCGAAATTACTGAAGATGCAAAGGATTTCCTTTCTGAGGAAGGATTTGACAGTAAATATGGAGCAAGACCATTAAACAGAGCCATACAGAAGCATGTTGAGGATTTGATCGCTGAACATGTTGTAAATAATTCACTAAAAGAAGGGGATCAAATTATTGTAAACCGAAATAAAGAAGGCAAAGTTTTGGAATTGGAAATTAGCCAAAAATCTGAAGCATCATCTTCTTAAAATAAATATTTCATTTACGAGAATGACATCAGCAAGACATTTGCTGATGTCATTTTTTTATTTTGTATTTATTTTCTCTCCTAGTCAAATAGTACTATTTTTGGGCTGTTTTAAAAAATTCAGCCAATAAAGGGGCTCAACTTATTTTAGATGAAAATAAACGTATGAAAGTTTTAAAGTTTGGGGGGACTTCAGTTGCAAATTCAGAGAGCCTTTCACATGTAATTGAAATCTTAAAGACATCTAGCGAAAAACAAATTGTCGTTGTTTCAGCTCTAAGCGGAATCACCAATTCACTTGTCCAGATGGCTGAAAAAGCGAGCGCTGGTGAAGCTGGATTTCAAACTACCATAGCGAGCATTGAAGAACGTCATTTAAATCTCATACTGCACTTTATCCCTGTTACTCACCAAAGTGAAGACATCAGTTTTCTAAAAGCACAACTCAATAGTCTGGAAGAACTTTTAGAATCAGTTCATACTCTTAGAGAATTGACACCCAAAAGCCTTGCAAAAGTTTCTAGTTATGGTGAAATTCTCTCGAGTAGGATCATTTACAAAATTTTAAAACATCACGGACTTGATGTTGTTTTAAAAGATACTAGGGAACTCATTTTTACCCGTGAAGTAAACGAAAGAGAAATTGTTGATCATGACAAAAGCAAAGAAGCAGTTTTAGACTTCCAAGCTCAAAATACAAATGATATAATTTTAGTTCCTGGTTTTATTGCTACTGACGAAAACGGAGAAATCACAACCCTTGGCAGAGGGGGTTCCGATTATACGGCTTCTTTGTTAGCGAACTACATCAAGGCTTCTGCATTGGAAATCTGGACTGACGTCAGCGGTATGTTTACAGCTCACCCAAATCTGGTTACACAAGCAATGCCAATTCCGAGACTCTCCTATGAAGAGGCGATGGAATTATCTCATTTTGGTGCTAAAGTGATTTATCCTCCAACACTTCAGCCTCTAATAGATAACGAAATTCCAATACTGATTAAAAACACCTTTGACGCTGCAGCTGCTGGAACACAAATTGATAAATCAGGTACCTCCGAGGGCGGAAATGGAACGGTAGTAAAAGGTGTAAGTCATATCGAAAAGGTTGCCTTGATCAATCTTGAAGGAAGCGGTATGATAGGAATTCCAGGTTTTTCAAAACGTTTGTTCGAATGCTTATCACTCAAACAAATTAATATTATCATGATTACTCAGGCTTCCTCAGAACATTCAATCTGTATTGGGGTTCGTATGGAAGATGCTGACGAGGCTAAAAAAGCAATAGATACGCAATTTGAATTTGAAATTAGTCTTTCCAGAGTTGAGCCTGCAAAAGTTGAAACTCATATGACCAATATTGCTGTAGTGGGTGATCATATGAAAAAACACCAAGGAATCAGCGGTAAGCTTTTTAGTAGTCTTGGAGCTAACAATATCAATATTAAAGCCATTGCCCAAGGAGCTTCTGAGCGGAATATATCCATTATCATCGATGAGCGAAATACTCAAAAGGCTTTGAATACCATACACGAAAGCTTTTTCGAAACCCAGACCAAAGAGTTGAATCTATTCATCACAGGAGTAGGAAATGTAGGAGGTAAATTATTAGAGCAAATCAATCAGCAAGCAGCCTACCTACTCGAAAACCTCAGACTAAAAATTCGAGTAATTGCACTGTCAAACTCTAGGAAGATGGTTTTGAGTGATGCTCCTCTTGACTTGAATGACTGGGAATCTAAACTTGAAGAAAGTTCAGTAAAAGCGGATCGAATTGCTTTCTTTGAACACATCAAAAAACTTAATTTAAGGAATAGTATTTTTGTGGATAACACTGCAAATGAGGAAATTGCTAAAGAATACAATAATTTCCTAAAGCATAATATTGGGGTAGTGACTTGTAACAAGATAGCCTGTGCAAGTACACTAAACAACTACAAAGAGCTGAAAAAAACAGCCCGTAGATACGGAACTCCTTTTTTATTCGAAACTAATGTCGGCGCAGGACTACCAGTAATTGATACCCTTAATAACTTAATCGCCTCAGGAGATGAAATTCAAAAAATACAAGCAATATTATCAGGAAGTTTGAATTTTGTTTTCAATAATTTTAATACGCAAACCAGTTTTGAAAGTGTTGTCAAAAGCGCTCAAGATGAGGGCTACACAGAGCCTGATCCAAAAATTGATTTAAGCGGAGTTGATGTGGCTCGAAAAATTTTAATCCTTGCTCGCGAAAGCGGTTTTGAATTGGATTTAGAAGACATAGAAAATCAGTCCTTTCTCCCAGAGGATGTACTAAATACAGACAACAATGATGATTTTTTTGCAGCGCTAAAAAATCACGAAACTCATTTTCAATCCATACTTAAAAAAGCAGAGGATAAAAACTGCCGCCTTAAATACGTTGCTCAATTAGAGGCTGGTAAAGCCAGTGTAGGTTTGCAAGAAATAGACCCCTCTCACGATTTTTATAATTTGGAGGGTAGTGATAACATTATATTATTTTACACCAATCGATACAAAAATCAACCTCTGATCGTAAAAGGTGCAGGCGCTGGGGCGGATGTAACAGCTGGTGGAATTTTTGGAGACATTATCAGAATTGGAAAAGGCTAAATTATGAATCAAATTGAAATTTTTGCCCCTGGAAGTGTCGCCAATATTTCTTGTGGATTTGATGTGCTTGGCTTTTGTTTGGATCCAATTGGTGATATCATGCGGATATCAAAAACCAAAACTCCTGGTGTAAGTATAGGAAAAGTTACAGGACAAGACCTTCCAACTGATCCTGAAAAAAATGTAGCCAGTGTAGCTGCAATGGCTTTACTCAAAGAAATACCAACTGAGTTTGGTTTCCAAATTGACATTGAAAAAAAAATAAAACCTGGTAGTGGAGTTGGTAGTAGTGCTGCAAGTGCTGCCGGAGCCGTATTTGGAATTAATCAGTTGCTTGGGGCACCCTACACCAACAACGAATTAATACGATTTGCTTTGGCTGGTGAAGCCATTGCAAGTGGTGCTGCACATGCAGACAATCTCGCTCCTGTACTTCTAGGTGGGTTTACACTTGTTCGAAGCAATAAAACTCTTGACGTAATCAAACTTCCCAATCCCTCTGAACTCGTAGCGACCGTTATTCATCCTAATATTGAATTAAAAACAATTCACTCAAGAGCCATATTAAAACCCACCATACCCCTGAATAAAGCCATTGAGCAATGGGGTAATCTGGGAGCATTTGTAAGTGCCCTTTATACCGATGATTATGATTTACTTTCTAGAAGCATGAAGGATAAAGTAATTGAACCTTACAGAGCCATGTTGATTCCAAAATTTGAGCAGACACGTCAAGCCGCACTAAAGTCTGGCGCCTTGGGAAGTGGAATTTCAGGATCTGGCCCTTCAATATTTGCATTATCAAGAGGGATGCAGACCGCAAAAAAAGTCGGTGAAGCAATGGCAGATGTTTACAAAAAGTTGGATTTAAAACACCAGTTATACTTCTCTAAAATCAATACAGAAGGTATCAAAATCTTAAGCCAATCATGAATTACTACAGTTTAAATTACAACTCCCCTACTGTAGGTTTTTTAGAAGCCGTCCGTAAGGGACTTGCCCCTGATAGAGGATTGTATTTCCCCGAAACCATTCCCTCACTTTCACAAGATTTTATTGAAAGTATCCCTAAACTGACTAATCACGAATTAGCTTTTACTGCAATAGCACCTTTTGTAGGCGAGGATATTCCAAAAGATCGATTAAAAAGGATCGTTGAGGAGACCCTCAGCTTTGATTTCCCAATAGTCCCCATTACTCAATCTATTTCAAGTTTAGAGTTATTTCAAGGTCCAACACTTGCCTTTAAAGATGTTGGAGCCCGTTTTATGGCTCGATGTTTAGCTTATGCTCATGAAGTTAAAGAACAAAAAAAACTGACCATACTCGTTGCGACATCTGGTGATACAGGAGGTGCTGTAGCTGACGGTTTCTATAAAGTCAATGGCATTGATGTGATTATTCTTTACCCCAAAGGCAAAGTGAGCGAGGTTCAGGAAAAACAACTGACCACTTTGGGCGAAAATATTACCGCATTGGAAGTGGATGGTACTTTTGATGATTGCCAAAACATGGTGAAATCTGCTTTTATTGATCCAGAACTTACCAATCAAGTGGCTTTGACCTCTGCAAATTCGATAAATATTGCTCGCTGGCTTGCGCAAATGTTTTACT
>Ga0181601_10003198_pt1 | contig 13886 bp, 10 predicted proteins | sample 041ome_8_FD_133020 | JGI IMG/M metagenome (GOLD analysis project Ga0181601, IMG submission 133020) | Coastal salt marsh microbial communities from the Groves Creek Marsh, Skidaway Island, Georgia - 041407BS metaG (megahit assembly) | ecosystem: Environmental > Aquatic > Marine > Intertidal zone...
GTGGCTGCTGGCGCAGATGTCATCACAGACGACATCTTCTATTTTGCCGAGCCATTCTTCCAAGACGGCGTGATCGCGCAAGCCGCTGACCAGGCCGTCGCAGACGGCGTCGCCTATTACACATCTGCTGGCAATTCATCTGACAATTCCTACGAGGCCACGTATTCGAACAGCGGGCAGACGATCACTTACACGAATAACAACAATGTCAGCGTTACCGGGACTCTGCATGACTTCGATGCAGGCGCTGGCGTGGACACCACACAATCCTTGACGTTCCAGGCCGGTGGCAGCTTTACGCTGGGATTCCAGTGGGACAATCCATTTTCGTCCATCAGTGCAGGCAGCGGTGGCGCTATTGAAGATTATGACATCCTGCTGACGGACAATACCGGTGCCATCATCGCCAATCTTTCCGCCTCCTCCAGCACTATCGGCGGTGATCCTGTCGAGATTTTCCAGATCGATAATAATGGTGCCAGCGCCGTTCAAGCCAACCTTTCCATCGTGCGCACGAACCAGGGTGCCCAGGCGACAGACAACTTCATCAAATACGTCCTTTATCGCTCCGGCGGCGTTGCAGTGAATGAATTTGATACACAGAGCAGCACAGCCGTCGGGCATTCTAATGCCGCCGATGCGATCAGCGTCGGTGCGGCCTTTTTTGGGCAAACACCTGAGTTCGGTCTCAGCCCTCCCCGGCTTGAAAGCTTCTCATCCGTTGGCAGGACGGACATCTTTTTCGACACAAACGGCGCGCGCTTGGCGACACCAGAACAGCGCGTCAGCCCTGATTTGGTTGGCGTTGATGGGTCTAACAATACCTTCTTCGGTAGCGATACTGGCGCGGACGCAGATTCCAACCCGAACTTCTTTGGCACATCCGCAGCCGCGCCAATGTGGCGGCGGTTGCCGCACAGCTTCTTCAATTCAATCCAAACCTGACCCCGGCTGAAATCAACGCAGCACTCGCCGCAACCGCGATTGATATGGACGACCCACGCACTGCGGGCTTCGATGTCGGCATTGATGCTGCGACTGGCGCCGGATTGATTGATGCTGCAGCGGCGCTAGAGTTCATCCGCCCTTCAGGCGGCGCTATCGTTGGGACAAATGGCGGCGAGACACTTACAGGGTCCGGGGCTGATGATGTCATCCAAGGGCTGGGCGGCGATGACATCCTCCAAGGCCTAGGCGGCAGTGATGATCTGCAAGGCGGCGATGGGGCCGATCAGCTGTTCGGCGGTACTGGGGCTGATACCCTCACCGGCGGGCTAGGTGATGATGTCTATTTCGTCGATGATTCCGGCGATGCCGTTAGTGAGCTTTTGAACGAGGGCACAGACCGGGTCGAGGCTGAGGTCGATTTCACCCTTACAAGCAATGTTGAGAACCTGACATTGGCTGTGGGATTGACCGGTATAGGCAATGAACTTGCTAACGTCCTGACGGGTAACACTGGCGCAGAAACACTGAATGGCGAAGCTGTCGATGACCAACTTGTTGGCCTCGACGGCACAGATACCCTTAACGGTGGTGCAGGCAATGACACCTTGGATGGAGGCGCTGGCGCGGACGCAATGTCAGGCGGTAGCGGAGACGACGTCTATATCATCGACAATGCTGGAGATACGACCACTGAGCTTCTCGATGAGGGTACAGATGCAGTCCAGGCGTCTGTTGATTTCACACTGACCGACAATATCGAAAACCTCACGCTTGTTGTCGAAGGCCTCACGGGGACTGGCAATGCACTTGGTAATTTGATTACCGGCGCTGGCGTCAGCGAAACGCTAAACGGCGCTGGTGGCAATGAAATCCTTAATGGCGGTGCTGGCGCTGACGCTATGTCAGGTGTCATTGGCGACGACGCCTATGGTGTTGATAACGTAGGCGACACAGTTACAGAACTTGCAGGCGAAGGCTTCGATTCCGTTGAAACGCTGGTCGATTTTACGCTTGGCGACAATGTCGAAGCACTGACGCTCTCGGCTGAAGGCCTGACGGGAACGGGCAATGACGACGCCGATGTGATCTTCGGCTTCACGGGTGCGGAAACCCTTAATGGCGCCGGCGGCGATGATGATCTACGCGGTGAAGCTGGCGACGACATCCTGAATGGCGGCGCAGGCGCTGACGCCATGACTGGCGGTATAGGCGATGACACCTACATCGTAGACAATATCGGCGATACAGCAGTTGAAAACGTGGGCGAAGGCACAGATTCAGTATCTGCATCCATCAGCTTCACGCTTGGTGCAAATGTCGAAAACCTGACCCTGAACGGCCAAGCTGTCGATAATTTGACCGGCACCGGCAATGAGCTTGCAAACCAAATCACAGGCGACGCAGGTGCCAACCAGCTTGTCGGCAATGCGGGCGATGATGTGCTCGACGGTGGTGCTGGTGCTGATACGCTGACGGGCGGGTTGGGCGATGATCGCTACATTATCGATGACGTGGGCGATACTGCAGTTGAGCTCGCCGACGAAGGCACGGACACGGTCGCAACATCATCTGACCACACGCTAGCCGACAATTTTGAGAATCTGGAGGTCAGCGGCGAAGGCGTGTTAGGCACGGGCAATGCGGTTGCGAACTTGATTACAGGTGCCGCCGGGTCCCAAACGCTGTCTGGTCTAGGTGGCGATGACCGCTTAGACGGTGGCGCTGGCGCGGACATAATGACCGGCGGAACGGGAAACGATGTTTACGTCGTGGATAACGCAGGCGACGTCCTGTTCGAAGCTGCAGGAGAAGGCACGGACACCGTTGAAGCCTTGGTTGATTTTACGCTGGCTGACGGTTTCGAAGTTCTGACATTGATCGCGCCCGGGCTTAAGGGCACGGGCAATAATGGTGCGAACCGCCTGAATGGCTCTGCTGGTGACGACAATTTGCGCGGTCGTGGCGGTAGCGATGATGTTCGTGGGGGCGATGGCGACGATTTGCTGGAAGGTGGCCCTGGCGATGACCGCGACCGCCTGATCGGTGGCGGCGGCAATGATCAACTCGAAGGCGGCGATGGCGATGATCGGCTGTTTGGCAATGCCGATCAGGATGTGCTCATCGGCGGCAATGGTGATGATCAACTCGTCGGCCAGTCAGGGAATGACACGCTGTTTGGCGGCAATGGTAATGATCTATTGGATGGCGGCTTTGGGAATGATCTGATGATCGGCGGCGCTGGCGATGATACGTATCGCGTCGATTCTGTGAGCGATCAGATCATTGAGATATCAAATGGCGGTGATGATACGGCGCTTGCCAGCATCAGTTATCAAATAGCAATCGGCGTCGACAATCTAACCCTGACTGTCGGTGGGCTGACGGGCACAGGCAATTTCGGCTCCAATACTCTGACCGGCTCGCAAGGTGCCGATACATTGGACGGCGGGTTTGGTTCTGACGTATTGAATGGTGGTGACGGTGATGACGTTCTGATTGGCGGCATTGGTGATAGGCGCGATACACTGATCGGCGGCAGTGGGGATGATCAGATTGACGGTGATGATGGCGATGACCGCATTTTCGGCAACGGCGGTAACGACATAATGCTTGGTGGTGCTGGCGATGATTTCATTTATGGCCAGTCTGATAATGACCAAGCAACCGGCGGCGCAGGTGCGGATACATTCCAATTCGCCACGTTACAAGGCGATGACGTAATCACGGACTTCACTGTCAACGAGGACATATTCCTGGCATTCGGGTTTGGCTTCGCCTCGGGTGCGGATGTTCTCGCACTCGCACGGGCGGATGGCGATGACACAGTTGTCGATCTAACCGGTGGTGGCACAGTGACCCTGACAGGCGTTGCCCTGGCGACACTTGATGCGGATGATTTTGCCGTCGCGTGACGCAGACGCAATATTTTTATATTGCATCGCACAATTTTCCTTGACACTGCCCAATGAGTACGCATATTCAGTGCATCAATGTTGCAGTGCACAAAGCCGGGGCGTGTCGCCGACGGCATCCGGCATCTGCTTTAGCAAGGAGAAATTCAATGAGCGCAGCGAAACAGACAGCCATCCCGAAGCCAGCATTTGACTTCGACATGTTCAAAGCTTTCAACCAGTTCAAAGCACCTGGCTTTGACATGGACGCCATCATGGCGACCCAGCGTAAGAACATGGAAGCCATGACCGCTGCTGGTCAGAGCGCATACGAAGGCATGACCGCCCTCGCCCGTCGCCAGGCTGAAGTTGCTAAAGAAGCCGCGGAATCCGCAACCAAGGCGATGACCGATCTGGCCGCCGCCACCCCGGAAGAGCGCGTTGCTAAGCAGGCCGACCTTGCGAAGACTGCTTACACGAGCATGTTCGACAATGGCCGCGAAATGATGGACATGGCTGCAAAGACCGCTGACGAAGCCGTTAGCCTCGTCAACGCACGTTTCACCGCCTCCATCGACGAGACGAAATCCGTTCTCGCGACAAAGTAAGGCACGCGCCGTCATCTGACGGTATCGAGACTTGGTCGAGGGCCGCTTCCAGAAACGGGAGCGGCCCTTTCTCGTTTGCGGCAACCTGCTGAATTGCCCCCATGTTCAAGGCCGGAAAACTTGGTTACGCTTTCGACCTCTCATACCTAGACCAAAGCTAAAGGAGGGGCGATTTTGTCCGACGCGAAACCACAACGGCCTGTGCCGCAACCGACACCGGAGACCCAGCACTTCTGGGACGGGTGCAAGAATGGCGAACTGATCCTGCAGCGCTGCAAGGATACGGGCAAAGCATACTTCCCACCCCGTCCATTCAGCCCCTACACCGGCAGCCGCAATGTTGAGACGTTCAAGGCGTCCGGCAAAGGCATTTTGTATAGCTACGTGATCAACCACCGCGCCCCGCCAAATTTCAAGCTCGAGCCGCCTTATGCGATCGCGGTTGTTGAACTTGAAGAAGGCCCGCGCCTGATGGCCAACATTATGGAGTGCGAACAAACGCCGGAAGCCCTCCAGCTCGATATGCCGCTGGAAGTCTGCTTTGAAACTCTGACCGACGACATCGATCTGCCGATGTTCCGGCCTGCGAAGGGCTGAGGGGGAACACAACTATGAAATCAGGTTCTGTAGCAGTCGTCGGCGCAGCCGAATCGACTGAAATGGGCAAATTGCCCCATATCTCAAACATCATGCTTCATGCAGACGCTGCGCTGAATGCAATGGCGGACGCTGGTTTGAAGCCGTCTGACATTGATGGCATCGCAACGGCCAAAGAAGTCCCGACAGAGCTCGCGCACTATCTCGGCATAGAGCCGACTTATGTGGACGGCACGTCCGTTGGCGGCTGCTCCTTCATGATCCACGTACGTCATGCTGTAGCTGCACTTGAAGCGGGGCTCGCCACGAACATTCTGATCACCCATGGTGAAAGTGGTCGCAGCCAGGTTGGCATGACGCCACGTTCTATTGGTGCGGGCATGCTTGAAGGCCAATTCCAGCTGCCATACGGCGTTATGAACCCGCCAACGCAGTTCACCATTCCAGTGATGCGTTATCTTAAAACATACGACATTCCGATTGAGAAACTGGCAAATGTCGCCGTTGTGCAGCGCGAATATGCTGCGATGCACCCACGGGCTTACATGCGTGACCCGATCACGGTGGATGACGTTCTGAACGCACGCCCCATCGCGTGGCCATTCACTCTGCTCATGTGCTGCCTCGTCACGGACGGCGGCGGCGCTATCATTCTGTCAAAGGCCGATCGTGCCAAGGATATGAAGCAGAAACCCGTCTACATCATCGGTACCGGCGAAGGTGCAGAGACCACCATGGTCTCGCAGATGAAAGATTTCACGTCCTCCCAAGCCTTCCGGCTTTCAGGCGGTGAAGCATGGCGGACGTCTGGCATCAGCCATGATGAAGTCGATCATCTGATGATCTATGACGCATTTGCGCATCTGCCGCTCTACGGCCTGGAAGATCTGGGCTTCTGTAAGCGTGGTGAAGCAGCGGACTTCGTTTGGGAGCGCAATACAGCGCCTGGCGGTAAGCTGCCAATGAACACCAATGGCGGCGGTCTCTCCTACATGCATTCTGGCATGTATGGCATGTACGCCTTGCAGGAAAGCATTCGCCAGATGCGCGGTGTCTCTCCGGCCCAGGTGCCCGATGCGCAGATCAGCTTCTGCCATGGCGTTGGCGGCATGTTCGCTGCGTCCGGCACAGTGGTCTTCACGAACCAGGAGCAGTAAACACCTGCTCTCATTCGATTCCCCCCTCGCAACCTTCCCGGTGCGAGGGGGTGTTTCGTTTACCAGCTAGCGTATTGAAATCAGCATGTTTGAACTTTGGATTCCCATCACGATCGCTGCTGCGTTTTTGCAGAACCTGCGGTCGGCATTGCAAAAACATCTTAAGGGCCGGCTATCGACAGCAGGTGCCACGTTTGCCCGGTTCGGCTACGGCTTTCCCGTAGCGCTCGCCTATTGCTTGGTGCTGATGTACGGATTTGGGTTTAGCCTACCGTCCGTCAACGCAGAATTCTTTGCATGGACCGCCCTTGGTGGTGCCAGTCAAATTGGTGCGACGGCGCTATTAGTTTATCTTTTCGGCTTTAGAAATTTTGCTGTCGGCACCGCCTATTCCAAGACAGAAACCGTGCAAGCGGCCATATTTGGCGCTGTATTCCTTGGTGATTCACTAACCTGGCCAGCCATTTTCGCCATTCTCATCAGTTTAGTGGGCGTGATGGCCATTAGTTTGGCGAAGAGCGGCAATGGCCTAAGCAATCTTATGGCTGCACTCTTTGAAAGAACCACCCTTATTGGCTTGGCGTCTGGCGCGCTGTTTGGAATATCTGCTGTCGCCTATCGCGGGGGCTCCCATGCGCTGGGGGATCCGGATGCGGCAGGCAACCTGTTCCTGATTAACGCTGGCTATACGCTTGTTTGGGCAACAGGCATGCAGACCCTAGCCATGTTAATCTACATCAGGATCAGGGAGCCCGGCCAGCTCACCAAGATCATCAAAGCCTGGCGGGTTGCGAGCATCGTTGGTGCTGCGGGGGCCCTTGGTTCCGTTGGTTGGTTTACCGCCATGACGATCCAGAACGTTGCGTATGTCCGCGCGTTGGGTCAGATCGAGCTTGTGTTTACCTTCATCGCCTCCGTCATGTTTTTCCATGAGAAATCGACCAGGGGCGAGATATTTGGCATCGTTCTGATCGTCGCCGGTATCCTGCTATTGCTGCTGAAGGGTTAGGGCAATTCCCGACCAATCTGAATCAGATTAGTCGGGATAAATTGCCCGCAATCAATGTGATAGAGCGCCGGGCTGCATCGCAAGCGACACACGGCGCTCTATGCATCATCAGCCCCTGGCTGGAACCGCGCCGGGTCTCCAGATGCAACACGGCGGGTCATGAAAGTGCCAAGTGCTGTCGCGCAAAGCACGCCCAGATCCGTAGTCACATCACAACGCACCACAATGGCCCTGCCCCCCGCACGGACGATATCCGCGCGTGCCGTTAGGCGGGCACCCTTGGCTGGTGCGAGGTAATTCACTTTGAGTTCTTGGGTCGCAACCAAGCGTTTGCGCGTGTCGTAATTCCCACCGCCTGCTGCCGTACCCATCGCGATATCAATCAGGGATGCAACGACACCGCCATGGCCCACGCCACGCACATTTACCTTATCGCCGTCTAAATCAATTGAAACGACGGCATAGTCATCCGTCATCTCGTCATAGGTCAGATCAAGCCATTTTCGAAAACCAACGTCTGGCATCGTCGCCAAGCACCTTTCGCCATAAAAGCGGCCAGCCGCGAATCAGCAGACGCGCAAAATCTGGGTGATCTTGGCGTGTTTAGGGCTATCGATAAAGAGGATAGACAGCGATCAGGCGCTAATCGAAATGCCGCTGCTTTGTGGCGGACCGTTGCCTGGTTGCCCTGACGGGCCAGGCGCACCCGAAACCGGTTGCGGCGGTGGGCGGCGTGGTGGTGGCGGCGCTTTCGGCATTGCCATGGGCATTTCTTCGCCCCGGTCCGCCAATTCGTTCCATGACCGTGACAACGGGACAAGCACTGCAATTACGTCTTCAGCAGCCGCTTTGTCGCTGGACATATTGATGTCCTGAACACGCCGCATCGCATATCGATAGATTTCACTGAGGTTTTTGGCAACTTCACCGCCCTGCTCCATATCAAGCGTGCCCCAAAGGTGCGCGATGATGTTCGCGGCCCGGGTCGAGTGATTGAAGCGACCCTGAATATCTTTGGCATCAATCGCACGCATCGTATCACGCAACGCCATGATTGCCCGATCATAGCACATCGCCACCAACTTAGCCGGGGGCGCTGTCATGATCGACTGGGTTTTGTATACGTCCGCCGCGGAACGTTGCATTGCGATGCTTTCTGCCTTCGGAAACAGTACTTTAGGCGTAAGTGGTTAACGATCCTGGAACATGGCTTCAGTGATTTGCCGGACCTGCGCCAATGTCTGGTTCATGGATGCCAATGCGGCCTCCATGCGAATGAATTTGTTGAGCACACTTTCACGTTCGCGCTCCAAACGATCCAGCATGGATACGGTGCGCTCTTCTGCGAGCTCATTCTGGCCAGTCAGGCTGTCCGCCTCACTGGCGATTACACCGCCATCGGCTTCCAGGATTTCACCAATATCGAAAAACAGTTTCGCGCCGACACCAACCGTAAAGTCCAGCGTCACGCCGCTTAGGTCCGTATCTCCGGAATAGAACAGGCGCAGCCCCTTAGCACCGCCGCTGTCTATGGTGATTGTGTTCCCGTCGGCAGTAGCGGCGCCATCGCTCATTGTCAGTGAATTGATGGCCCCGCCGCCTTCGTCGTAATCGATATCCATCGTGTACCCTGCGGCGGAATGGGTTGAATTCCCATCAAACCCGAGCAAGACCACCCGTGGGTCGGAGGCTGCGAAATCAAACTGGAATAGCTTCTGCACATCATCCAAGTTGTTTAGCAGCGCCTCATCAAGCTGTTCTTCGTTCAGCTCCAACGTATCCCGCAATGTTGGGTCTTCAAGGTCACCATTCGCAATGAAGTCAATGCCGATCTGCGCAAGTACAGAGAACGCGCTGCTCACGCCATCCGCACCGCCGCCAACAATCGCCTCCAACCGCCGGTCCATTTCTTCCAGCGCCGAATTGCCGAACAACACCGCGTCTTCATCCGGCGCACCCGAAGTAGGGTCTACATTCAGTTGGAAGTTCAGCTCCTGGCGAAGCTCGTTATAGCTTGTGATAAAATTGGCGATGCCGGTTTTCACGTTGGAAAGGTCACGCTCCACATCAACCGAAATCGTCGTGCCGACTTCAGCCTGGAATAATGTCAGCGTGACACCATCAAACAGGTCAGAAACCGTGTTGCTGGACCGCTCAATAACAAGGTCGTCTTTAGCAACCCCCAATGCGCTGATCAGGCCACTTGAATCTTCAATATTGAAGGATGAACTGCCAGATATCTGCAAGGTAGACCCGGTGCCATCAGCACTTACGCTGGCCGAAATACCAGCGGCGGACAATGTGCCGTCCCCTGCAATCGCGGCTGCGATATCGTCCATCGTATCCGTTGCCGAATACACCAATGTGCCGATCAACGCACCGGATGTATCATTGAACGTCAGCGTTCCAGCTTCTCCAAGTGCGGTAACTGAGTCTGCCTGCGCAACACTGGAATAATTGGCTCCATCGAGCAAACCATCGGCATGAAATCTCGCTTTTTGCGCCGATTGTAATTCGTTCGCAAAGCTGGCACCGCCTGATGTTAGAACGCCCAAATCTTCCAGGATGCTATTCGGATCGTTCAGGGCGATATCCGTGCCAATGGTTTGGCCGGTTTCATCCGCCGTTAGCACCAGGAAGTGTTCTGTTTCTGACGTAGAGACAATGCTTGCTGAAACGCCTGTAGCATCATCACCAGAATTGGCATTGTTGATACGGTCAACCAGGTCCGGCAGCGTATCTGTCGCGAGCACGGGGATGGTGGCACCCGCGATCTCGATATCACCGCTAATGCTCTCCGCTGCCTGCCCTCGAGCCGTACCTATATCTGAGTCGAGCCCATTGAATGACGCGCTGCCGATCCGGTGGGCTCGGGCCGTCTGCAGGAGCTCAATCGTGTGCGTGCCAGATGCTGCATTGGACGTTACCGCGACACCCATAAGGTTGGCTGGGCTGGACGCGCCACCGCCATCTTCACGGCTGGCGCTGGCGAAAGCTTGCTTGGCAGCAAACAGGTCTGTTGATTGGTCGAAGGATACCGCGCCATGCAGGCTTTGTAGGGATTCTTGCAGGCCAACAGTCAGCGAGCGAACGGTTTGCAGGGCTGTCAGCTTGGATTGATTGGTTTCAATCTTGGCTTCAAGCCGATCAATCGGCACCCGCTTGGCGGCGATGATCCCATCAACCGCAGCTTCAAAGTCAATGCCGGAGCCCAGACCAGAGAAGCTGATCCGTCCGTCTTCACTCACCTGCAAGCTGTTGAGATTGAGATCGACCATCGTCCCGCCTCACACCAATCCTGTTAATCTGATTGGGGACTATGGGGCTTTGAAACTTAAGGTCAGTTTAAATAGTTATACGCGAATCCGCCACATCCGGCCTGCCACGTGAATGGCAGACCGGATGGTTAGTCAGTCGGATCAGGCGCTTACGCCCGTAGCTTTCGCTACGCCTGCCCCATAAGCAGGGTCTACCTTCGCAAACAGCGCGATTTGGCGTTTGATGATTTCCTCTGGAGCGCCTTGCATCGCGGCGGCGATGTTGGCGTAGAGGCGGTTGCGGTGGGCGTCGTCGAAGAGGTCGAACAGCGCTTTTACCTGGCCGAAATCATCATTGCCGTCGCGGTGGTTATAGCGGTCAGCGTCGCCATCAATCCGCAAAGGTGGTTCTTTGGCGGATGGTGCCTCTACAGGGCCGTTGAAGGAATTTGGCTCGTAATAGGCATCCGCATTGCCGGTTTTAATCCCGCCAAACACATTCATCTGCCCGTCGCGGTGATAGTGGTGCACTGGGCACTTCGGCTGGTTGACTGGGATCGTATCGTAGTGCGTGCCAAGGCGATGGCGGTGGGCATCCGCGTAAGAGAAAATCCGCGCCTGCAGCATTTTATCCGGTGAGAAGCCAATGCCCGGAACGATGTTTGAGGGCGAGAAAGCTGCGTTCTCAATCTCCGCGAAGTAGTTGTCCGGGTTCCTGTTCAGCTCCATCACGCCGATATCGATGCAGGGGTAGTCTGCGTGCGGCCAGATTTTGGTGAGATCGAACGGGTTATAGGATGTCTTCTCAGCATCCATTTCTGGCATGATCTGAACTTGCACCTTCCAGCGCGGGAACTTGCCGTCCTCAATGCTGCCAAACAACGCGTCCTGGTAGGTCTCACGGCTATTGCCAATCACGTCTACCGTTTCGCCATTAGTATAGTGCTTGTGGCCCTGCTCGGTCTTGAAGTGGAACTTTACCCAATAGCGCTCACCGGCATCATTCCAGAGTGAGAGCGTGTGGCTGCCATAGCCGTTCATATGCATGGGGCTAACGGGAATGCCCCGATCTGACATCAGGATCGTCACCTGGTGCAGGCTCTCCGGGCTGAGCGACCAGAAATCCCACATGGCGGTGGCGGAACGCAGGTTGGTGCGCGGGTGGCGCTTTTGTGTGTGAATGAAATCCGGGAACTTCACCGGGTCCCGCACAAAGAAGACGGGCGTATTGTTGCCTACCAAGTCCCAGTTGCCTTCTGGCGTATAGAATTTCAGTGCGAAGCCGCGCACATCGCGTTCAGCGTCAGCAGCACCTGCCTCACCTGCCACGGTGGAGAAGCGCGCCAGCATCGGCGTTTCCGCATCTGGCTGCAGCACTTTGGCATTCGTGTATTTGGAGATATCGCCCGTGATCTTCAGCGTCCCGTGCGCGCCCCAGCCTTTGGCGTGAACGGCACGCTCTGGAATGCGTTCGCGGTTCTGGTGCGCCAGCTTTTCAATCAGCTGATAGTCTTGCATCAGCATCGGCCCACGTGGCCCCGCCGTGACAGAGTTCTGATTATCCGGGATTGGCGCTCCGGATGATGTGGTCATGGTCGGGCGGTCGGTCATAGTGCGCACCTTGGCTGAATGCGAATTAGAATAATTCTAATCTAATGAGCCCACTTCAGAGTTCAAGCCCATTCACAAACAATTTCGTGATCATACATCTCTCAACGTACAGAAAATCAGATAGTTCCCCGCAGGATCGCGAATACTCATATCGTCATAGCCCCATTCTTGGGATTGCACTCCTGGTTGGGCGTTCCTGTAGTTCTTTACATTCAAAGCCTTCGCATAGGCATGAACATCTGGCACCTCAATCCGAACGAATGTGCCCGGCGTTCCATCACCAAAATGCTCAGAGAGGTGCAGGATGCAGCCGTCGCGTTCGATCCCCATGTAAAGCGGCGCGTCCGGACCGAAGCGATGCTCGAATTGCACTTTGAAACCCAAAAAATCGATGTAGAACGCACGCGCCATTTCCGCATCAAAGCTACGAAGAATGGGGATGGGCGGTTGGAAACCTGTCATGGCAAATGCTCCTCAAGGCGCACGAATAGCGGGGTGGCGCGGTGTTTCAGCCACCGCTAACATTCTCCCCAAACCCGATCCCCTGCAAGGAAGAATGCGCCTATGAACTGGCAACCCGAAATGGACGAACTTCGCCGCCGTGAGGCTTTTGCTGAGCAGATGGGCGGGGCAGACAAGGTCAAGCGCCAAACAGATGGTGGTCGCCTGACCATCCGCGCGCGCATTGATGCCATGCTGGACGACGGCACGTTCCATGAAACCGGCAAAATCGCAGGCATGGCACAGTATGACGGCAAGAATGACCTTGAAAGCTTCATGGCGTCGAACTTCGTGTTCGGGCGCGGCAAGGTGAACGGGCGGCAGGTCGTTGTCGGCGGCGATGATTTCACTGTGCGTGGCGGCTCAGCAGACGCGACCATCAAAGAAAAGCACATCATGTGCGAGCAGATGGCGAACACGCTCCGCCTGCCCCTCATTCGCATCATCGAAGGTTCTGGCGGCGGCGGGTCCGTGAAGACGATTGAGACCACGGGCCGGGCCAATGTACCAGGCGTTAAGGGCTGGGAATGGGTTGTTCGCAATATGGGCACAGTGCCCAGGGTGGCGCTGGGGCTCGGATCCGTCGCTGGGCTGGGTGCCGCACATATGGTGGCGGCACACTATTCTGTCATGGTGAAAGAAACCTCAGCGCTGTTCGTTGCCGGGCCACCCGTGGTCAAACGCCTTGGGCAGGACCTGACCAAGCAGGAACTTGGCGGTTGGAAAATCCAACTCCGCGCAGGTGCGGTTGATGAGGCTGTGGATACCGAAGAAGAAGCCTTCGAACACGCTCGCAAGTTCTTGTCCTACCTGCCCCAGAACGTCCATGAACTGCCGGAGCGCATAGAGCCGACGGACGATCCTGAACGCACAGATGCGACACTGATGGATGCCGTCCCCCGTGATATCCGCAAAGTCTATGATATGCGAAAGATCGTGCGATCCGTTGTTGATACGGACTCATTCTTTGAAATGGGCAAAATGTACGGTCGCTCCATCATGACCGGCCTCGCCCGCGTTGATGGATGGCCAGTCGCCGTTATGGCCAGTGACCCACGCCATTATGGCGGTGGATGGACCGCGGATGCCTGCCGTAAGGTCGAGCGCTTCGTCGATATGGCGAACACATTCCACCTGCCAGTAATCTACCTAGTTGATTGCCCGGGCTTCCTGATCGGGCTGGAGAGCGAGAAATCCGGCACCATCAAGGAAGGCGCCCGTGCGATGGCTGCTATCTGGCAATCAACGACGCCGTGGTGCTCGATCCTGGTGCGCAATGTATTCGGCGTTGCGGGGGCCGCACACCA
>Ga0181601_10003201_pt1 | contig 13879 bp, 15 predicted proteins | sample 041ome_8_FD_133020 | JGI IMG/M metagenome (GOLD analysis project Ga0181601, IMG submission 133020) | Coastal salt marsh microbial communities from the Groves Creek Marsh, Skidaway Island, Georgia - 041407BS metaG (megahit assembly) | ecosystem: Environmental > Aquatic > Marine > Intertidal zone...
CATTATTAGAGGAGAAGACCATCTGTCAAATTCAGCAGTTCATAGTGAAATTTTTCAAAGTCTGGGATCAAACACACCATCTTTTGGTCATAATCCACTTATGTTAAATGAAGATGGGACTAAGATTAGTAAAAGAAATTTAGACTCTATCTCTATTAATCAATTTAGAAGTAAAGGTTATACAACAAATAGTATTTTATCATATATGTATTCTGTAGGATTAAATTCAGATTTCGATTTCCAAAAAATAGTAGACAATGATTTTAATGATTTTGAATTATCTAAAATTTCAAAAAATCTCCCTAAGTTAGACATTCAAAAAATTGATTTTTTTCAAAAAAACTCTCTTAGATTATTGACTAATACTTCATTAAATGATGAATTTCCTGAATTAAGCCAACTTAAAATTACCAATAATGAATGGGAGCTCATTAGAGATAATATTGATAATTATGAGGATATAGGTGGATATTTAGATATCATAAGAAGAAATAAAATTGAAAACAAGCCATCTAAAGAATTTATTGATATTTTAGTTAAAAATAGTGAAAAAATTAAAAATATGAATTTTGATGAATACATTGATTTTCTTTCAGACCCAAATTTAAATCTTACAAAAAAAGAAATCTTTACAAATACTCGTTATTTTTTAACAGGTAATAACAACGGCCCTTCAGTAAAAGATTTATTTATTTTTTTTGGAGTCGAGGGAATTGAAAAAATAATAAATGAGTTTAAAACTTTTTAATACCCTATCAAAATCTAAAGAGATTTTTCATCCTATTGATACCAATGAGGTCAAGGTTTATGCTTGTGGTCCTACATTATATAATAATCCACATATAGGTAACTTTCGGCCAATTATAGTCTTTGATGTATTATTTAGAATCCTAAGAAATATTTATGGAGAAGAGAATGTAGTTTATGTCAGAAATATCACTGACATAGATGATAAAATAATTACTAGAGCTAATGATTTAGGATTTTCTACTTCTGATCTTGTAAGTAAAACTCAAATTGTTTATCAAAAAAATCTAGAATCTTTAAATATTCTTAAGCCATCTCACGAACCAAAAGCAACAGAATATATTTCAAAAATGATTGAAATGATTAATTCGTTAATTTCAAAAGGTTATGCTTACGAGTCTTCCAATCACGTGTTATTTGAGGCTAAAAAATTCAAAGACTATGGAGCTTTATCAAAATTTTCATTCAAGGATATAATTAGTGGAGCTAGAGTTGAGGTTGCTGAATATAAAAAAAATCCTGAGGACTTTGTTTTATGGAAACCCTCAAAAATAAATGAACCATCATGGAGTAGTCCATGGGGGGATGGAAGACCTGGTTGGCACATTGAATGTTCAGCTATGATTGCTGACCTACTAGGCCCCTCAATAGATATCCATGCCGGTGGATTAGATTTAATATTCCCCCATCATGAAAATGAAATAGCTCAATCTACCTGTTACCATGGATGTAAAATGTCTAATTATTGGCTTCATAATGGATTTATAAATTTCCATGGCGAAAAAATGTCTAAATCATTAGGTAATATTACTATAGTTGATGATTTATTATCTATTCATGATCCTAATACAATTAAATATGCCTTATTAACTACACATTATCGACAACCGATAGACTTTTCTGATGATCTTTTGACCTATGCTAAAAATATTATTGAAAAATGGGAAGGTTTTATTTCCGATACAAATAACAATAAACTAGATAATGAGTTTATAATGGCACTATATGATGATCTTAATACACCAAAAGCACTGATGCGATTACAACAATTATTTAATGAACTTAAAAAGTCACCTGAAGATGATGAAATTAGCTCATGTTTCAATAATGGACTAAAAATTCTTGGTTTAAATCCAGTCTTTGAAGTAAAAGAAATAAGTCTTGATAAAGAGCATATTGAAAATATGATATCTCGCCGATTGGATGCTAAAAAAAACAAAAATTATAAATTGGCCGATCAAATAAGAAATGAATTACTTAATGAGGGCATACTCTTAGAAGATAATAAAGACGGAACATCATGGAAGAAAATATAAATACAAATAAAGTTTATTTTTTTGACACCACTCTCAGAGATGGTCAACAAACAACAGGCGTTGACTTTTCCGTTAAAGATAAAATTAAAATGGCAAATGCTTTAGATGACCTTGGAATAGATTATATAGAAGGTGGGTGGCCAGGATCTAATCCAACGGATGATAGCTTTTTTAATTCAAGTTTAAATTTAAAAAATTCCAATCTAGTTGCTTTTGGCATGACTAGAAGACCTTCTGCCAGTGTTTCAAATGACCCTGGTTTAAGTAATCTAATCAACACTAATGTAAAACATATTTGTATTGTAGGTAAGTCTTCATCTTACCAAGTTGAAAAAGCTCTTGGAATATCCAAAAATGATAATTTAAAAATGATTGGAGAAAGTATAAGCCATATTCATCAAAAAGGAATTGAGGCAATGTATGATGCTGAACATTTTTTTGATGGCTACAAAGAGAATCCAAGTTTTGCTATAGAGTGTTTAAAAGAAGCATTACAAAATAATGCTAGGTGGATCATCTTATGTGATACTAATGGAGGCACTTTACCTCATGAAGTAGAACAAATAGTTAAAGAAGTGGTTTCAATCATACCTGGAGAAAGACTGGGGATACATGCTCATAATGATACAGAGAATGCAGTAGCTAATTCTTTAGCTGCAATTAAATCTGGAGCTAGGCAAGTACAAGGAACAATTAATGGATTAGGGGAGAGGTGTGGAAATGCCAACTTAGCCTCCGTCATTCCATCAGTTATTTTAAAAACAGAATATGAAACTTCTATTCCTCAAGAAAAATTAAATCTTTTAAAAAAAACATCATTGCTTCTCGATGAAATATTAAATAGGCAGCCTAATACCCAACAACCCTATGTAGGGGAAAACGCATTCTCCCATAAAGGAGGACTGCATGTGTCAGCCATTAATAAAGACCCAAAAACATATGAGCATATTGACCCAAAAATTGTTGGTAACACCAGAAAAATTGTCATTTCTGACCAGTCTGGCAGATCTAACATAATATCCCTTCTTAATACTGTGGGCATTAACCCAGAGGAACATAAAGATAAGCTAGATTTTCTCTTACAAAAAGTTAAAGAAAAAGAATTTCAAGGACATGCATTTGATCAAGCTTTAGCAAGCTTTGAAATTTTAGCTAGAGAAACACTTTTTGGCTTACCAGAATATTTTGAATTAGTAAGGTTTAAAGTAATAGATGATAGAAGATGGAACGCAAAAGGTGATTTGGTTACTGAGTCTGAAGCAACTGTAAGAGTTACTATTAATAAAAAGGAATATATGAATGTTGAAATTGGTAATGGTCCTGTTAATGCACTTGATAAAGCTTTAAGAAAATCTTTGATGGGTTTTTATCCAATGTTGGAAGATTTGGAGTTGACAGATTTCAAAGTAAGAATTCTTTCGTCAGAGAAAGGTACTGATGCAATAGTTAGAGTCATAATTGAAACAAAAGATAAAGAGGGAGCAATATGGACAACTGTTGGTGTATCGACAAATATTATCGATGCTTCATATAACGCTTTAAGAGAGAGTTTGATATATAAGTTAATAAAGTCCTCTTGAAAAAAAAAATTCAATTTATTTTAAATAAACCTCAACTCTCTGAAAATATAGGTATGTCAATTAGATCTATTGGTTGCTTTGGGTTTGAAAATTTAGATTTAGTAAATCCACGAAATTTATGGCCTAACGATAAAGGTTTAAAATCAGCTAAACACTTTGAGAAAATTGCAAAAAAAGTTAAAACTTTTACATCCATTCCAGACGCAATACAAAAATCTGATATTGTTATTGCCACAACTGTCAGACCTAGAGATATCCAAATTCCATATATAAAGCTTGAGGATATAAATAAAATTAAATCAAAAAATATTAGTATTATTTTCGGTCAAGAAAATAATGGCCTCAATAATAAAGAAATATCTTATGCAAACTATATTTTGACATTACCTACGCACAATCAAAGCTCTCTCAACCTTTCTCATGCTGTGTCAATAGTAGCCTTTCACATCAATCAATTGAATTTAAAATACCCTAAAAAATTTAATGATAAGCTCATAACTTCCAATCAGATTGAGCAATTTGTCGATTTTATAATGAAGACATTGAATAAAAAGGGTTTTACAACAATACCTGCTAAATCTCAAAATCTTGAGATTTCCCTGAGAAATTTCTTAAAAACAAATAATATTAATGAAAAAATATTAAAAACTGCCTACGGAGTCTTAAAATTTTTGACAAAATAAAATTGACTTAAAATACGAAATCTATATAAATCACCAATTCATGACAAAAAGATTATCTTCAAAACACAAAATCGATAGAAGATTGGGTTTAAATTTATGGGGAAGGCCCAAAAGTCCTTTCAATAGAAGACCTTATGGTCCTGGTCAACATGGTCAGGCAAGAAAAAGAAAATTGTCTGATTTTGGTGTTCAATTAGCTGCTAAACAAAAGTTAAAAAAATACTATGGAGATATTACTGAAAAACAGTTTTTGAAAATATACCAAGAGGCCTCTAGAAAAAGAGGTGATACTAGTCAAATTTTAATTGAACTTCTTGAAAGAAGATTAGACGCGGTAGTATTTAGATTAAAATTTGCACCAACAGTATTTGCTGCAAGACAGTTGGTTAGTCACGGTCATGTAATGGTTAATGGTAAAGTAGTTGATAGAAAATCTTATCAAATTAAAGATGGAGATGAAATTTCACTTCAGCAAAACAGTCAAAATATTCCAATGATTATACAAACATTGAGCTCGAACGAAAGGGATGTTCCTGAATATCTCCAATTAGAAATTTCTAAATGTTTGGGTAAATTTATCAGAGGCCCACAGTTAACTGACGTCCCATATCCAGTACAAATGGAACCAAATCTGGTTGTTGAGTTTTACTCAAGATAATCTTTCATTTAATTTTCATTAAATTTTAAAAGTTTTTTGATGCATATTGCTTTGGGTTAGGCAATTTTAATCCAAAAATTTAGAAATATCGAAATATAATTTATGAAAAAAATAATAATAACAATCTTATTATCTTTTATTGTTTCTACTTCTTTTTCAGCAGGTACTAATTCTAGCGATGACACTAGTTATGGCAAAGAATATAAATCAGCTTTAAAACTCATTAATAAGAAGAAGTATGATAATGCCATTGAAAAGCTAATGGATTTAGTTGATGTTTCATCTAGTGATTTTACCAAAGCAGATGTTTATAATGAAATTGGATTTGCTTTTAGAAAAAGTGATGATTTAGATAATGCATCAAAATATTACATTATGGCTTTGAGTGAAGATCCAAACCATTTGGGTGCTTTAGAGTATCAGGGTGAGATGTTTGTTGATCTTGGGCAAAAAGATAACGCTCTTGCTAATCTCATGAAGTTAAAAGAATTAGTCGGAGAAAAGAATTCTTATTACAAAGAACTCAATACATACATATCATCCAATTAAATTAAATTAAGGGTAGTTGATTATTATATCTCTATCCTTAATAATTAAGAAATTTGCGTTTCAATACCTCGGGTATTTAACAGTTCTATCAATTCTCCTGACTCTGCCATTTCCTTCATGATGTCACACCCGCCAACAAATTCTTTCTTAATATAAAGTTGGGGGATAGTAGGCCAATTTGAAAAAGATTTGATTCCCTCTCGAATTTTTTCATCATCTAGAACGTTACAATGACCAAAATTAACTCCACATTTTTTCAATATGGCGCTAGCAACTGATGAAAAACCACACATAGGGAAATCTGGATTGCCTTTCATAAAGAGAAAAACTTCATTTTCTCCTATCATATTTTCAATTTGAGTTTTTGTATTTTCATCAAGTTCCATTATTCAGTTCCTTTCGTTTTTAATTGCATTGCATGTAATTCATTATCCATCAAGCCATCTAAAGATTTGTAAACCAATTGATGCTGTTGAATTCTAGAAAGCCCGTTAAAGGCTGAACTCTCAATCGAAACAGAGTAATGATTATTATCACCTGCTAGGTCTTCAACTAGAATATTAGCATTCGGAAATTTATTTTTAATCAGTTCCTCTAATTTAAATTGTTCAATTGGCATTAATTTATAATTTTTTCAAAATTATTTAGATAATCATTTAAAATCTTAAAATAGTCAAACTTTTTAGAATTTATTTCTATAGACTCCTTACTTACCTCACCAATATTTTGATATTCTATTTGATTTTTTTCAAAAATATTTTTAATTGATCCATAGTCATTTTTATTGATTGTAAGAATGTATCCTGCTTGATATTCACAAAAAATGTCAAATTTGTCCTTAATGTTTATGTTAAATCCATAATTATTTTGTAACATTTTAATTAAGGTTAAGAATACACCTCCTCTTGATATATCATTACATGATGTGACTAAGTTATGATCAAAAACATTGTACAATATTTTTATATTTTTCTTTTCAAGATCATAATTAATGTCAATTAGTTCATTAAATTGAGTTACTTTTTTTACTATGTGTTGGTCTTGAAGAAAATAAGGGCTATTGTTCTTACTCATACTGTTACCAATTAAAATTATAAGGTCGCTTTCATTTTGAAATTTATTAGAAATGATATTTTCATAATTATCATTAAAACCCACCATTCCAATAACTGGAGTAGGCTTAATTGGTCTATCATTAGTTTGATTATATAAGGATACATTTCCTGAAACTATAGGGGTATCTAATTGAGAAGCAGACTTTCTAAGTCCATTAATGGACAGTACTATTTCTCCCATAATATTTGGATCAAGCGGACTAGCAAAATTTAAATTATTTGTAATGGCAAGAGGTTTTAAATTTGAACAAACTAAATTTCTATAAGACTCAAGAACGGTATATTCCATACCTTTCTCTGGATTGATTCTTATATATAAGGGGTTACAATCAGTAGTAGCACCAATAACCTTGTCGCTATCGTGAAGCTTTACTATTCCTGAAGATTGTCCAGGTTCATTTATAGTATCTCCCATGACCGTTGAGTCATACTGATTAAAGACCCAACTTTTCTCTAGGTAGTTTAAATTTTGAAATAAATTTTCTACCATATTTTCAATATTTAAATTTGATAACTCAAAATCGTTAATTTTTCTTTTTTTTGGTATATAAAACTCACGATCATATTCAGGAGCATCATCGACTATTATATTTACTGGTAAGTCTACGACATTTTTATTGTTTGATGAAAAAACAACTCTTTTTGTATCCGTGATTTCACCAATAACCTCGTAATCAATTTGCCATCTTTTTAAAATACTTTTAACTTTTTCATTATTTTCAGGCTCAATAACAGCAAGCATCCTTTCTTGACTTTCTGACAATAAAATTTCATATGGAGAAAGGGGTTCTCGTAAAGGAATTTTATCTAAATTAATTAAAACCCCCACTTCTCCCTTTGAAGCCATTTCTACACTTGATGATGTAATTCCAGCGGCTCCCATATCTTGCATCGACTCAATAAGTCCAGATGACATTAATTCTAAGCAACCTTCCATCAGGAGCTTTTCCATGAAAGGATCTCCAACTTGAACTGAAGGTCTTTTCTCATCTTCGTCGTCCTCAGAAAAAACATCGGATGCCATACTTGCACCATGAATGCCATCCTTGCCAGTCTTGGATCCTATATAAACAATCAGACCTCCAATAGTTTTTGGTTTGGAATAAAATATACGGTCATTTTTCACATGACCAATAGCCATAGCATTTACAAGATTATTATAATCATAACTGCTATCAAATTCACACTCTCCACCTATATTAGGAATGCCTATACAATTACCATAGTGGCCAATACCATGAACAACACCATTTAACAGATATTTTGTTTTATCCGTTGTAATATCCCCAAATCTAATCGAGTCAAGAGTTGCGATAGGTCGAGCTCCCATTGTAAAAATATCACGTAATATTCCACCGACGCCAGTAGCTGAGCCATTAAAAGGCTCAATATAACTTGGATGGTTATGACTTTCGATTTTAAATGCTATTCCATCATTATCTTTTAGATCAATAATACCAGCATTTTCACCTGGACCTTGAATGACTATATTATTTTCTGTTGGGAGTTTTTTTAGCCATTTTTTTGATGTCTTGTAACAACAGTGTTCATTCCACATTGCAGAAAAAATTCCAAGCTCTTCAATGCTCAAATCTCTCTTTAAATATTTATGTATGATTTTAAATTCATCTATTGTTAATCCATGTTGTTTAATTAAATCTTCGTTCATGACAGCAGTGATTCAAGAATTAATTTTCCATCTTGAGAACTATGAAAATTTTGAAAAGCTCTTTCTGGATGAGGCATCATTCCAAGAATATTCTTATCTTTATTGGTGATACCGGCAATATTATCAATAGAACCATTAATATTTGCAATTGAATTAGAAAATTTACCTTCACAATATTCAAAGGCTATCAGTTCATTATCATGTAAATATTTGAGATCACTATCATCACAATAAAAATTACCTTCATTGTGCGCTACAGGTATTTTCAGCACCTGATCTTTATTAATCAAACAATTGAAATCACTCTGATATTTTTTTTTTATGAAACAATTTTTGCCTAAAAATTTTAATCTATTATTTTGTATTAGCGCCCCTTTTAGCAAACCTATTTCTGATAGAATTTGAAAACCATTACATATACCCAATATATAACCTCCTTTTTTGGAGTGATTTATTAAATCATTGATAATTTTACTCTTTGAAGCCATTGCCCCAGAGCGCAAATAGTCTCCAAAGCTAAATCCTCCGGGAACTATTACAAGATCAACGTTAGGTAATGAATTCTCTTCATGCCATATATTTAAAACCTCACCACTAGTAAGGGTTTTTAAATAAACCAGAGCATCTCTATCACAATTAGAGCCTGGAAAAGTAATAACGGCCGATTTAAAGCTCATCAAAGAACTTCGTACTCTTCAATAATTTCATTAACTAAAAGTTTTTTACAGGCAGAAGTAATTAATTCATCCCTCTCTTCTTTGGAGAGTTTATCAGGGATATCTAATTCAATGAGTTTTCCCTGTCTAATGTTATTCAGATTTTTAAGTCCAAGATTTGACAAGGATTTTTCAATTACTTTTCCTTGAGGTTCTAGTATTTGACTTTTGAGACGGATAAGAATTTTAATTCTCATTTTAATTTTAGATTTAGTCTTTCTAATACTTCAAGATAAGCATCCTCTATATTACCTAAATCTCTTCTGAATCTATCTTTATCTAGTTTTTTATTGGTTTTAAGATCCCATAGTCTACAGGTGTCTGGTGAGATTTCGTCTGCTAATATCAATTGATTTGTTTTTTTGCAAATTCCAAACTCCAATTTAAAATCAACTAAATTAATTCCTACAGCATAAAAAATTCCTCTCAATACGTCATTTACTCTAAGAGAGTAATTCTCAATTAATTCAAGTTCACTCAACTCACACAAACCTAAATTTAAAATGTGTTCAGTGCTGATGTGAGGGTCTCCTAATTTATCTGACTTATAACAATATTCGATAAGTGTATCAGACAATTTAGTACCTTCTTTTACTCCAAACTTTTTTGATAGCGATCCTGCAAAGTAATTTCTAACAAGCACTTCAATAGGGATAATATCTACTTTTTTTAACAATTGAGATTTTTGATCAATTCTTTTGATAAAGTGAGTAGGTATCCCACAGTGATTTAACATTTCAAATAAATAAGAGGAAATAATATTATTAATAATTCCCTTATTTTTAATTGAACCCTTTTTTAAATTATTAAATGCCGTAGCATCATCTTTATATTTTGCTACAACTTGATTTGAAGATTTACTAAAAATTATTTTAGCCTTTCCTTCATATAGTTTTTTCATTTTAGATGACATTAATTTATCCTTTTAAATATCAAATCAACACTTTTAAAAAGGTTGTTATTTGTAAATATTTGATCAATTTTTTTAGAAAAATTAAATTTAGATAAAATTTGATGATTTAATAAATTTTCTTTAAAGCTTTTATCTCCATTCCAGGTTTTTAAAGCACAATCTTGAACCACTTTGTATGCTTCCTCTCTTGAAACCCCATTTTCAACCAAAAAAATAAGAACGTTTTGTGAGTAAGGCAGACCTTTAAGTCTATTGAAGTTAGAAATCATATTTTCTTTGTGTATGACAAGATTGGAAATTATGTTAATCATTCTTTGAATAGCAAAATCTAGAGTTATGGTTGCGTTTGGAGCATTAATTCTTTCAACACTTGAATGACTTATATCTCTTTCATGCCATGTTGTAATATTTTCTAGGGCAGGTATTACTAGTGATCTAATTACTTTTGCTAATCCAGATATATTCTCTGATAAAATAGGATTTTTTTTATGAGGCATTGCTGAGCTACCTTTTTGACCTTTTCCAAAACCTTCTTCAACCTCAAGCACTTCAGTTCTTTGAAGGTGCCTAATTTCAGTTGCTATTCGATCTAGTGAGCTTGCTATTATAGAGAAGCTACTAAATAATTCAGCATGTCTATCTCTTGGAATTATTTGAGTTGAAACAGGTTCAATTTTAAACTTTAACTTTTGTGCAACAATTTTTTCAACCCGATGATCTATATTAGAATAAGTTCCAACTGGTCCAGACATTTGAATAGTCTTTATTTGTTCAATAGAGTTTTTAATTCTTATTAAATTTCTTTTATTCTCTTCATAATAACCAAGAATTTTTAAACCAAATGTAGTAGCCTCAGCATGAATACCATGACTTCTACCAATGCAAATTGTGTATTTGTGTTTCTTTGCTAAGCTAAGTAGTTTTTTGCCATATTCCTCCAAGCCTTTTTTAATAATTAAAGAGGATTGATGTAATTGAATTGAGAAAGATGTGTCTAGAATATCACTTGAAGTTAATCCTTTATGGATGAATCTGGACTCCGGTCCTACATATTTTGCAACATTTGTTAAGAAAGCAATTACATCGTGTCTTGTTTTCTTTTCAATTGTTTCTATTTCTTTAACTTTAAAAAATGCTTTTTTTTTGACTTTATTAGTGGTGCCTTTGGGAATTTGACCAAGGCTTTCCATAGCTTCACAAGCTAATATTTCTATATCAAGCCATATTTGAAATTTATTTTGATCTTCCCAAATATCTTTGACTACTTTTCTTGAATATCTTGGTATCAACTATAAAAAACTCCATTTGGAGACTCAGTTAGAATCTCAACATTATCACCATTTATATATACAGTATGTTCGTATTGAGCACTAAGTGTTTTATCTTTTGTCACAGCAGTCCATCCGTCAGATAAAATTTTTGAATGGTATTTTCCTGCGTTAATCATGGGCTCAACAGTAAATATCATTCCATCAATAAAATTAATATTATCGTATTCTTTATCGTAGTAGTGAACAATGCTTGGATTCTCATGAAAATTAATACCAAGTCCATGTCCACAAAAATCTCTAACAACGCTAAAATTATTTTCACCAGCTATTTTTTCAATTTTTCTACCTATATTGCTGATCGGCTCACCAACTTTAATTTCTTTGATGCTTTCGATCAAACACTCATGGGTTGTTTGACATAAATTAAGAGCCTTTACTGATATATTACCAACCTTATACATTCGAGAAGTATCTCCATGCCATCCATTAATTATAGTGGTGATATCAACGTTTAATATATCGCCATTTAACAACTTACGATTTGATGAAGGAATGCCGTGACAAATAATTCTATTAAGTGAAGTACATGTTGATTTGGGAAACCCTCGATAGAACAGTGGAGCAGGAACGCCCCCCATCTCAATGATACGATTTAAACAATAATTATCTATTTCTTCTGTAGTTATTCCTTCAGAAATTACATTTGTTAATTCATCTAATATTGTTGCAGAAATGAGACTGGCTTCCCTGCAATAATTTATTTCATTAGGTTTGTATGATTTAATGTTCAATTATTTTTATTTCTTTAATTATTTCAATGCCATCAAAACTTACGTCACAAATATAAGCAATAAATTTAACGCCATTTTTTTTGGCCAATTGAGAATTTTTATAATATTCGGGATCTATGTCTTTTGCTATAGAAAAATTCTTTATATCTTTTCTTTGTATCAAGTAAATTAAATAACTTTGATGACCCTCAATACATTTATTACTTAGCTCAACTAAATGTTTAGATCCTCTGGAAGTGATAGCATCAGGAAATTCAGCAAGATTTTTTTGTCTAGATAAGGTTACTGATTTTATTTCAATATAAGTTTTATTTTTAGAGGGGCCTTCTGCTAAAATATCAATTCTTGAATTTTTTCCATATTTAACTTCTTTTCTTAAATTTTCATAATTTAATGTTTTTAAAATTTTTTTATTTGAAATAGCTTCATAGACAATAAGATTGGGTAATGATGTATTGATACCTACAAATACCTTACCTGACTTTATGGCTTCAAGTCTGTACTGTAACTTAGCTTTGGGATTGTCTACAACTGCAACTAAAACTTCCAATCCCTCATTCAATAAACCTAAAAGTGAGCCTGTATTAGGGCAGTAGGCTGTAATAATTTTTTTATCTAATTTGATGTCTGCAAAAAAACGTTTATAACGTTTAACTAAAGAACCTTTTAGAATTTTATTTTGGTATTTCATAAATGTTAAATAAAAAAATTAAATCTGCCTCGATTGTTGTTATCGGTAATGAGATATTAACAGGAAGAACTCAAGATAAAAATATAAATTATATTGCGAAAGAATTTTTTAAAAATGGGATTTCATTAAAATATGTCTGTGTAATACCAGATGATAAAAAAACAATTGTTAATGAAATTAGAAGATTAAAAAAAAGATTTGACTTTATTATCACAACTGGAGGTATCGGCCCCACACATGATGATATCACAGCAGAGTCTATAAGCTTAGCTTTAAAAAAAAAATATCTCTTACACAAGGGTGCTTATAAAGAGTTAGTTAAATATTATAAAAAAATAAAATCAGAGTTAACTGATGCAAGAATTAAAATGGCTTATATGCCTCAGGGATCAAAGTTAATCAAAAATAAAGTAAGTGGTGCTCCGGGTTTTAATATAGAAAATATATTTGTTTTTGCAGGTGTACCTTCTATAGCGGAGGCGATGACTAAAGAATTTTTAAAAATTATTAAAGTAAAAAATAAATTTTACAGCACATCAGTTATAACAAAATTGTTTGAAAGTAAAATTGCTCATATTTTGGAAAAAGCAGAAGGACTTTATAGCGATGTATCAATTGGAAGTTACCCAATTTTCGACGGAAAGCCGAGAGGTGTTGAAATTGTTATTAGCTCAATGTCAAATAAACCTAATGCTTTAAAAGTAAAAAAATTTATTACAACTGAAATAAACAAAATTATTTAAGATTTTGTTTTTTTAATATAAAACAATTATTTACTTAGGCGGAGTAGCTCAGTTGGTTAGAGCGGTGGAATCATAATCCATGTGTCGGGGGTTCGAATCCCTCCTCCGCTACCAACAAATATATTGAAATTCCTTAATTTATAACATATCTTTCGCGTCTGATCGCGGGGTAGAGCAGCTTGGTAGCTCGTCAGGCTCATAACCTGAAGGTCGTAGGTTCAAATCCTACCCCCGCAACCAAAAAAATACCCACAGTTTCCTTGCATTTTTCATTGTTTTTTTTTGGTTTTTTTTTGCAAATGCATTTGACAAACCTTGAAGAAAGTGTAGATATACTCCTACTAAAAATTCGACTCATTGGGCCATTAATTGTGCACCAGTGATTCTTGCTCTTTATTATCAGTAAATATGAAATGAATAGACGGTGGGTTTATAAC
>Ga0181601_10003210_pt1 | contig 13856 bp, 7 predicted proteins | sample 041ome_8_FD_133020 | JGI IMG/M metagenome (GOLD analysis project Ga0181601, IMG submission 133020) | Coastal salt marsh microbial communities from the Groves Creek Marsh, Skidaway Island, Georgia - 041407BS metaG (megahit assembly) | ecosystem: Environmental > Aquatic > Marine > Intertidal zone...
AGAAGAAGAAGAAGAAGATGGCGGACATCACGCAGATTTTGGTCAACACCCAAAATCCGGATCAAAGCGTTCGATCTCAAGCCGAGCAGCAGTTGGAGCAAGCCAAAGAGGCGAACTTTTCCTTGTATCTCTCCTCTTTAGCGAAAGAACTTTGCGACGAATCGAAACCGAGCGAAGTCCGACGACTCGCCGGCTTGATCTTAAAAAACAGCATCGACTCGAGGTCGTACCAAACGAAGAAGAATTTACAGCAAAAATGGCTCACTCAGGTCGATCAAAACTTACGGATGGAGATCAAATCCATGATTTTCCAAGGGTTGAGCTCGCCGGTTCAGGAGATTCGACACACAGCGGCGCAAGTGGTGGCGAAATTTGCGGCAGCGGAGATACCGGCGAAACAGTGGCCAGAGCTTATACCGCAGTTGCAATTGAACGTTTCCGGTCCTCAAAGTTCTACGGAACTGAAACAAGCGACGTTGGAAACATTAGGATACGTGTGCGAGGAATTATCTTTGAACGGGGAGCAAGGGGATGATTTCGGCGGCATGGGCGGTTTGGACCAAGCGGCGGTGAATACGATGTTGACGGCTATTATTCAAGGAATGGACAAAGCGGAAACGAACAACGAGGTGCGATTAGCGGCGTGTAACGCGTTATCGATCGCGTTAACGTTCGCCTCGGAGAACTTTTCTAAGCAGCAAGAGCGAGATTATATCATGCAAGTGACGTGTGAAGCGACTGTATCGCCGGATCAAAGGATTCGATACGCCGCTTTTGAGGTTTTAGTCGGCGTCGCGGAAGAGTATTACGAGTATCTCGAAAACTACATTTCCGCTATTTACGATTTGACGGTAAAAGTATTACACGGAGACGATCCTCAGATTGGTTTACAAGCGATTGAGTTTTGGTCGTCGATTTGCGAGGAAGAAATTGGACGAAAGGATGCCATCGAAGACGGAGAACGAGACGTCAAGTACCATCAGTTCATCGAGAAGGCGCTGGGAGTGTTGACGCCGATGTTGCTCGAACAGTTGACGAAACAGGAAGAAGGTCAAGATGAAGACGAGAACGCGTGGAATTTAGCCATGGCGGGTGGAACGTGCTTGAACTTGATCGCAAACTTAACCGGAGATCAAGTCGTAGACGGTGTCATGCAATACATCACGCAAAACATCCAACAAGATAACTGGAGACAAAAGGAAGCCGCGCTGTTTGCTTTTGGCGCTATTTTAGAGGGTCCGTCGAGAGAAAAATTAGCTCCTCTCGCGAACGATGCGTTGCCGTTCTTGTTAAACTCGATGAACGATAAGAATACGCACGTCAAAGATACCACGGCATGGACGATTGGACGCGTGTTTGAGTTTGTGCAATCTCCAGAGTATCGATTGATTACGCAGAGCAATTTGGGAACGACGTTAGCGGCGCTGACAGAATCCCTCAAAGACGTGCCAAACGTCGCCGGTAAAGCGTGCTGGAGTATTCAGAACTTGGTCACCTCTCTCGGTGATGATGATCTCTTGCGACCGGCGCTTTCGCCGTTTTTCCAGCCCATCGTGCAAGCGTTGTTGGTCACGGCGGAGAGACCGGATGCTGAGATGAAGTTGAAAGTGGAATGTTACGAAGCGTTGAACGACATCATCCGAGGAGCGAGCACCGAAACGTTGGTTACGGTGCATCAGCTCATTCCCGTCGTCTTGCAAAAGCTCGGCAGCACGTTCGAGACGCAGGTGACTTCCCAAGACATGTTGGAGAAGCAAACGGATCAACAGGCGTTGTTGTGCGGAACTTTGCAGGTAATCATTCAACGCCTTGGATCGGAGGAAGCGGCGAAAGGGTCGTTGGCGCAGCACTCCGATAACTTGATGACTGCTTTTTTGAGAGTTTTAGCGAATCGATCCGCGACTGTGCACGAAGAAGCCATGCTCGCGGTGGGCGCTTTGGCGCACTCGGTGGGTAAAGATTTCGAAAAATACATGGAGGCATTGTATCCGTTCGTTGAGGTTGGTTTGAAAAATCACGAAGAGTTTTCTGTGTGCCAGGCGACGGTTGGTGTGGTTGGAGATATCTGTAGAGCATTAGACGAAAAGTTGGCGCAGTGGTGTGACAACATCGTGTTTTTGTTGTTGCAAGATTTGCAATCGTCCGAGTTGCACAGGGCGGTGAAGCCGCCGATTTTGAGCTGTTTCGGAGACATCGCTTTGGCTGTTGGTCCCGCGTTCGATAAATATCTCGAATTTGTTTTGCCAATGTTGCAAAGTGCGACGAGTTTGGCGTTGACGAATCAAGATCCAAACGTTGAGTTGGACGAAGATACGGTGCAGTATAAGAACGATCTCAGAAACGGCATTTTCGAGGCGTACACCGGGATTTTGCAAGGGTTTCGAGACGACAAGTCCAAAATCGCAAGCTTGGCGCAACACGCACGATTTATTTTATCCTTCATCGAAGACGTTTCTAAAGATCCTTACAGAGATGCGAGCGTGACGAGGAACATGGTTGCGTTGTTAGGAGATATGGCGGATACCATGGACGGCATCGGCGAGCTGTTCAAAGAAAAGACGTTTTACCAAGCGTTGTTTCAAGAACTCCACTCTCAATCTTCAGACGATAACTTTGACTCGACTTTGCACTGGGCGAGCGAGCGCATCGCCCAACGATTGACGCAATGAAATAATACGACCGACTAATAACATATAATATTAATAATAATAATAAAGATAGCTGACGAATTGACTAAACATTATAGCATAACTAATAAATATATCGGAGAGAGTGAAAAAGGAAGACGCTTTTAGCAACCCTTTTTTTTGTAAGGAGTACAGAAGTACAAACGGATCAAAGAAACGACATTAAACTTTTTCGCATCAAATGAAAATCTCTACGCTGCGAATGGTGTAAATGTTACTACTCCTATTTATTACATTTATTTTTGTTTTCTATGCTTTCTAATAATGATTTAACTGCATCCATCTTTCGCGTTGCAAAACGTGATAAAACCGTCGTTCGCCATTGTTCGAAACATGATATCTTCCGTATCAAAGCTATGCACCGGGTTCCCATAACTCCGATGCGTTCGCTTCAATCGATAATATTGGTAAGGATCACCTCTTTGGCCTTTACCTAAACCGTACACGGTGATGTTCATACACAATGGACGTAACATGGCTATGCCTACTAGACCCGAGGATGCGCAGTTCCCTCCCCTAAAGTTCTTCGAGTGCTTCTTCTCGTAACATCTTCGGAACTTTTTCAAGGCATTTTCTGCCACCGCTCGGACTTCGGGCATGAGAAACAAAGTCTGCACGTCTTTGCGTTTCAACTTATCCTTGACGTAATACGCTAACCGAACGAAATTTTCAGCCGCCGTTCGAGAAGAAATCAAAGTGACCCCTTTTTCTAACGGCCAGCCCCCTCCTCGATAGATTTTGTTGATCCCAGAACCGTCGTGGTATGCAATTGTCCATAACCTGTTCAATAATCTGTGCGTTGTTTTCTTTCCTACATACTTTTCATACCCTTTCGTCGGAGCTTGATTGATGCGCACGACGACATCGTTCGCGTCGATTTGCTTCCCGTAATCCATTTTGAGAAGGTGTCCAGAGTTCCCGACCAAGGCACACGTTCGCCAAGGCGCGTCCCCATTCGCGGCCGTTAAGCTATTCCATGCTACTGCCGGTGCCGCTAAAATATCTTTGCCGGAGTTTGGCAGTATGGACGCGGGTATCTTTTTATCTCGATAGGCTCCCGTATTTGCGTAGTTCTTTCGATGCGCGAGCGTAGACACTTGAGGTGGTTTTGAGGCTTTCGCTTTTGGCGGGAATAGCGCGATGTATTCTGGCGAACACACGTGCGAGTGGCGAGAGGAGCGCTGCGTCGTCGTCGTCGTCCTAGTCGCAATTTTCTTTGTCTTTGGAGTAAATTCTTTCGTTTCTGCTTCAACTTCCCCGTCGTCTTCTTGTTCGTTTTCGTCGTCGTCCTGTTGTTGTTCATCACCTAATTTCATCACCGCCTCTTCTCCTCCATCGGGTTCTTCCTCTTCTTCTTCTTCCTCTTCCTCTTCGTTCTCTCCATCTTCCATCTCATCCACAACCATTAATGGTACTTTCGTCGATTCTTCTTCGTCTGGATTTAAGAATCCCGCGTCGTCTGCGCTGAGAAGTGCGTCGTCCTTTTCTATCTTCTCTTTCTTCTCGAATGGAGAAGATATCGAGGAAGTTGGAGTAGTCGATGACGTGTGGGTAAACACGGCGAAAGCTAAAGCACCGAGAAGAAGAAGAAGAGGTAATATAACTCGTCGTTGTTGTCTTCTTGCTCCGACGTGTGTCGTAGTCGTCGTCGTCGTTGGTCCCGTCGCCATTAGGGTAGCAAACTCATCGATTTCGGACAAATAAAACTGTCCTAAAACTCATCTATTTCGGAAATTATAGGGGAATTCATCGAAAAAAAACTGTCCCCCTAATAAAATCGATGTCGCCGCTGTCGCTCTCTTCAGAAATTTGTTTGTTTGTTTTTGTTTTTGAGCGAGTGAGAAAAGGAAATGAGAAGCTCTGGTCGTGGGGAAACGACAACAACAGGAACCATCACCCCCGCTCGAAGAAGAATGCAACGGACAACCACCGCTGCGGCTCGAACGCTGTTACGCGCGAGTTGCTCTTCGACGACTACTACTCATTTGCATCAGTTTCCTTCTTCTTCTTCTTCTTTTTTTGCGCGAGTGCTCTTCTTTGACGACGGAAGAAGAACAAGCAGAGGAACGAATTTTTGCTCGTCTTCGGCACGTGTGTTTTCTTCAACGAACGCCGCCGGCGGTCGAAACTTTTACGACAACGATGACGACCACTTCTACAACGAACGACCAAGAGGAGGAAGAGGGAGAGGAGGAAGAGGAGGAAGAGGAGGAGAAGGTCAACAGAGAAGGAGAAGGCAAAGTGATGATTCTTTTGGCGGCGATGCCGGTGGTTGGGGCGCTGGGTTACGAAACGCGCGACAAGGAGGAGGAGGAGGAGGTGGAGGTGGAAGTAGAGGACAAATACAACAACAAGAACCGATTTTTTCTGCATCGCCTGAACCACCGAGACAACAACAACAACAACAACAACAACAACAACAAGCGCAAAGCGTTGCTGGAGGCGCAGTTCCACCTCCAGCACCTCCAGGATGGAAGCCAGGAATTCGCGATGACATGAAAAACGATTTCGATGCCATCAGAGCGGCGACTACTGAAGCGCCTCGAGGCCGCGCGAGGACAACTACGAAGAAATCGCCTTCTACGGCGCGGAAAAATACGGCAACAACCAGATTCAAAGAGAATCGAGGTAAAGGCGGTGATGAAGAGCGGAAACGATTATTTCAACGGCAAATGGATCAATCCAATCAGATGAATGATGATTACGATGAAGATGATGAATACGACGACGATGCAGATTTTAGGAGCTTCGACGAAAACTTTCAGCAGAAGAGCGAGGCATCGTCATCTTCGACGACGAAACGCGCGCCGAGACAAAGAGAAGGTCGCGGGCGACTTTTTTCGTCTTCCGATGCGAGCAAAAACCTTCCAAGTGCGCGAAGTAGTAGCAGCAGAAGACAAAGAGGCGAAGACGCGTACCAAGACCAAGAGGCGGTACCGGTGCCGAAAGGCATGTCTAGATTTTTCGTCACTTGCCATCCGGGATTGGAGGAAGTGGTCGCTAAAGAGCTTTCCTCGAAAGAGATTCGAGCGCAACGCGTCGAAATTGGCGCGTCTGGTGTCTCTTTTGCCGGTAATTTAGAAACTGCATATAACGCTAACATCTGGCTTCGTTCCGGAACGAGAGTGTTGTGCGAACTCGCGGCAGGGGATTTAGATCCGAACGAATCAGGTTTTGATTCCGTGTACGACTTTGTCAAAAATTGCGTTCCGTGGCAAGAGGTTTTAATCAACGCGGATTTAACATTTTCAATCGAAGCGAGAGTGTGGTCAAACTCTCAAATTTCGAGCACTAAACTCGCGTGCACGAGAGCAAAGGATGCCATTTGTGATGCCATATCCGACGCGTGCGGTGGTATTCGTCCCAGAGACCCGCGCGACTTCCGCGGCAACAAAGTGAAAGCAGACGTTCCTTTATTTATGACTTTGTACAAAGATCGAGCGACGCTTTATCGTGATACGAGCGGTGATTCCTTGCATAGAAGAGGATACAGAGCAAACTTATCGGTTCATCGAGCCGCGTTGAACGAAGCCGCTGCAGCTGGATTACTGCACATCGCAGGATGGCCGGAAGCACTCGAGGAATGGAGAAGCCGACGAGATGACGAGGATATACCTCCTCCTGTATTTATAGACCCAATGTGTGGTTCGGGTACGATGGTTGTTGAAGCTGCCTTGATGGCTATGAATGTTGCACCCGGGCTAGTTCGATACAAAAATGGTGGATACGCTTTCCAAAATTGGCCAGATTTCAACGAGGACGTTTTCTTTGACTGCATCGATAACGCGGAAAGAAAAAGAATCGCAGAGGAAGAATTCAATCAATTTTCCGTCCAAAAGAATAAAGTGACGTGTTTGGGCAACGATATCCATCCCGGTTCGGTATCACTGGCGCAACGGTCAGCTCTTGCTGCAGGGGTACCGCACGTTGTGAAAGTCTACCAATCTTCTGTGGACGAGTGGGTGGTGCCGCCTTCGTTATTGGAATCAAAAAGAAGAAGCATTTGTACAAACCCGCCGTGGGGGAAACGAATTTCTCTCGATAGTAGAATGAGCGACGTGAATCACAATAGCGGTGGACCATCGAATAGAAATTCTTACGAAGGCGGCTATAATTACGACGATGACGGTGGCGACGATGAAGAAAGATGGAGTGGTGGCGATGAAGATGACTTTAACGAAATTTTACCGGGAGACGTGAACTCGACCGAAGCGGGAGACGCGTGGAGAAAGTTGGGTATCTTTTTAAAAAGAGAAATGCCTAATCAGTCCGCTTTTGTACTATCTGGAGATCCTTCTATATCGAGAGAAATTTACATGCGCGCGAGTCGCAAGTACGTGTTGGGCATTGGTGGTGTCGACACGCGATTATTGCGGTACGATATACTTCCGCCAAAGCCAAAGAAAGAACACTTCTAGAAGAAAGTTTTTTAAACATTTGATTGAAACTATAGCACATGGTTATTCTGTTCTTTCTATTATTGCTAACAAAATCGCTATTATTATAATATATTATTTCCTATCATAACCTATGAATTTAGTGGTTTCGTTGAATCGGTGCTGTGTTGACGTTGTTGTTGTTCTTTTCTTTGTCGTTGTTTTTGTGATGAGAGAGACAAATTCTTCCTTTCCTCGTTCACTCGATTTATTGCGGAGCGGAGAATTTTCGTGTCGAGTTCTTCAATTTGCAAAACCGGCTTGTTCGAATCTCCTCCTTTCTTTCCGCTACTTTTCTTGCTTCGATTGCTTTCAGTAATAGCTGCTGTGGAGAGTTTCTGGAGTTCTGCATCAATCGAATGCGCACACATGACTCGTAACGCTTCGGCCAGGTTGTACTCTGGGAACTGCCCGCTCATTCGCCTAGCAAACCACAGGTATAAATCGTACGCTCGATGCTGCTCTTCCAAGTTTGCTAAAATACCCACGCTCCTTTGGTTCATGCGCGTCTGCGCATCTGCTCCAGATTTTTTCTCTCGTTTGTTGATTGACTTTGGAATCAATTTTACGCTCACGTGACCTTCATTCAAAAACGCATTTGCAAAATTCATCAACGTCTTCATACTATGCGGACAATCAACACTCGTAGGCGATATGGCAAACGTGTAGTGATCTTCAATCTCCATACCTAGGTTTTCCAAGTACTTTGCTAGTCGAATAACTTCGTCGCTTTTGCGCATCTTGTAATATTTCGGTACTTTTGCATCCGACGATAACGCTTTCATTGCATCCTCCAAAGTTGCACCTTCAACTTTAGCGCAATACTCGAGTATTTGCTCAAACGTTGGCGCTAAACCTGCGGTTTTCAAAGCTTCCACAGGAGCATCGAGTTGATTTTTTATGAATTGTAAACCTGATAATTCGCTTTTCTTATCGATATCTTTGTTTGCAGTATCGCCTTGTTTTCTTCTACCACCACCACGACCACCACCACCACCGTTAATCGCGCCATTGTCCATCGTCGTCACAACACCACCTCCTTTATCGTAGTAAGACATTTTATACCGCCCGGCTCTGCCTGCGATTTGTTTCACCTCTGAACTCGTCAGCTGTCGAGTTTCTACGCCGTCAAACTTTGTCAATTCATTGAAAATGATGCGTCGAATGTTTAGATTCAATCCCATGCCAATGGCATCGCTCGCGATTAACAAGTCGTATCCCGAATCCGGTTTGTTAAACAACTCTGCTTGCCTCGAACGCGCCTCAGGGGGTAACCCGCCGTAAATAACGCACGCTCTTAAAGGTACTCTTCTCTCGATTTCGTTCTTCAACGCGTACACCGCCTTTCTCGAGAACGCGACGAAACAATCCCCTTTTTGAATGTTTTGCTCCAAACGTTTCTTTGAAAAGTGTTCCTCGGCAACGTTCAAAGGACTCAAACGCTCGTAGTTTCGTATTCTCAGCTTATCGCCAGTATCCTTGCATATCTTCTGAATCAACTCTACGCACGAAGTGTCACCGCAAAGATGCAATTCTAGCGCGGGTGTACCTAATAACGCTCGCGTAAATGCGTATCCACGAAAATCGTCCCCGATGAGATGTATTTCGTCTATGACCGCGCAATCGACAACCTTATTCACGTCTACCATTTCTACCGTGCACGCTATGTGTTCCGCATTTTCTACTTTTCTTAATTCTTGACCGGTAACTAGGTCACATTTCGTACCGTACTTATTTAATGTCTCGGAAATTTCCCAAGCGAGCAGACGCAACGGCGAACAATATACGCCAGACGACGCTCGCTTCAGGCGTTCCATGGCGGCGTGCGTTTTCCCAGAGTTTGTAGGTCCGACGTGTAAAATGATTTCACGTTGCATCGTTCGCGCCAAAGGGTACCACTTACCAGGCTTTTTCATATCCATCAGCGTTTTCAATTCCTCTTTTTCTGTTCCTTTACTAGCTTTTGTTTTTGTCGAAGTCTTGGTTGAGTTTTTCTCCTTCTTCTTCTTCGTTTTCTTCTTCTCTGTCGCCGCCGTACTGGTTACAGTTGTCGTCGAGGAAGAAGTAGCGTACGATCTGAAAACAGACGACAACGATATCGACGACGACGACGACGACGACGACGACAGAGAAGTTCGAGAGGAATGGTAGAATTGCTGATTCTCATTCTCAACGAAGCACGACCGACACGCGTCGCTCGTCTTTTTTTCTCGAACGAACGACAACGAAGTTCTTCTCGTTGTCGTTTCAACACCGTCGAGAAGAACAGAATTCACGACTCGAGTTAACGAAGAAGAAGACCGCAAAAGTCTCCTTCGAACGGAAGACGATAACAAGAAGGACGCGCTCATCTTCCTCTTTTCTTTGTTCTGTTCTACTCCGTTATATTATCTCTTTTCTATCTATCGCTTCGTCATCTCCTCTCGTTTGTTCCTCGTCGTGTTCCTTTTCCTTTTTATGTCGTGATGATTGTTGTGCATCTGAATTTTTTTTTTTTTTGCTGCTGCTGCTGCTGCTTGACTCCTTCCTGTGCTTCCACAGCGAATTTGTTGGAACCTTTTTTTTTTCTTCAGTTTTTTTTTTGACGGCGGCATATAAAAAGAATTGTGACACGCGCTTGTTTTTCCCGATATCTGTATCTAAACAGAGAAAGAAATGAGTGGGAACAAGCCATCATCGACAAAGGATGATGATGCTGGCATCAACATCGCTACTGTTACCACTGGTAACGGTGACGATGCAAATAAGAGAGATGTCGTCAAACGAATTAATTCGCCCAGGCAGAATTCCAAAGAGATGAAAATTCTTCGCGAATCGAAAAGTTCTTCCTCCTCCTCCTCCTCTTCTTTGAACGATAAGAACAACAATAACAACAACGAGAATAACAACGAGAAAGTGAACGATGCTATGAAGAGATCGTCTTCGTTTTCCTCGACGTCCTCGTCTTCGTCCTCGGAAAGTGACGACGACGACGACGACGACGACGACGACGCGAACAAAATCGAGAGAAACAAGAAGAAAACGAAGCAAACAACAACAGCAACGACGACAACAACAACAACAACAACGACGACGACGACGAAAGAAAAAGAAAAGAAGAAGAAGAAGAAGAAGAAGAAAACGGAGAAGAAGAAACGAGCGAAGAACAAGACGAAAGAAAAAGAACATAGCGACCCGAAAAGTGAAGAGGATAAAATGAACAAGAAGATCCGCGCGGCGAAGCGAGGCACACGCTCTGAGCTCTCCGTTTCAAAAGGCGGTTGGACAAAGCACGGATACGCGTACGATAACGCCAACGTGTTGAATACTTCCAATTTAAAGTCGAAAGCGGGTACTATAGAACGTATATCCGCGAAAGAAGTCTCGCCGGAGGAATTCGACAGACGATTTTCGCTGACGAGAACGCCGTGTATAATCACGGACGCCATGGACCACTGGCCGTGTTTTATGAAAACTTTAAATGGCAAAAAAGGAAAGGAGGACAACCCGCGAGAGTGGACGATTGATAAATTGCAAAAAAGGTTCCCGCAAGATAGGTTCAAAGTCGGTTCTGATGACGACGGGTACGCCGTGCGATTGACAATGACTGAGTTTCAGTTTTACTGCGACGAGGAAAAGAATCCTGACTATGGTTGCAAACGAGACGATAGTCCTTTATACGTTTTCGACGGTTCCATCTTTGATAAAGAGAATACGAAAGAGCTCGAGAAAGATTTCGACATCCCGAATTACTTCTCCGAAGATTTGTTCAGGTACGTCGGACATAAGCGAAGACCGCCGCACAGATGGGTCGTGTTTGGGCCGCCGAGAAGTGGGTCTTCAATACACGTCGACCCGTTAGCGACGTCTGCTTGGAACGCATTGATTTCTGGACAGAAACGCTGGGTGTTGTACCCACCAGATAAAGGCTTATCTAAACCTCTTTTGAAACCAAAAGGTATTGGCTTAGACGGTGAATCAGTCACGTGGTTTCAAAAAGCGTATCCAATGACGCAAACGAAAGAGTGGTCAGAAGTTGGCGGATGTCCGAAGAGCTTTGATGTCGTACAAAACGCAGGAGAGATTATGTTTGTTCCAGACGGCTGGTGGCACGCCGTGTTAAACATCACGCATACCGTCGCGGTGACGCAGAATTTCTGCACGACGCCGAGATTTGACGCCGTATACAGAGCCACGCGAAGAGGAAGACCGAAAATGAGCAAAAAATGGCTCGAAAAGTTGAAAGCGAAAGGTCGACAAGATTTATACGAAACGGCGCTGCGCCAGCCGAGACGATCAGAGCTCTCAGAGAACGAAAAGACATCGTCGTCTTCATCGAGCAGCAGCGAAGGAGAGAGCGACACGGAAGACGTCGACGATCGAATGGTTCGATTAAAAGAAGAAACGAGAAGATTGGCAAAACACGGAGGCAAGCGAGAGAGGGAAGAAGAGTAGACCGTGTTAAAATTATAAACATCCCACGTTGACGGAAGAAAAAACGTTGTATCTAAAGTAGTTCAAAATCTATAATAAAAGGCAGTAGTACGCAAGTCATTTTAAAAACGCGTTATGCTTGTGTGTAACTTATATAATCATCAACAACAGCATCAATAACGATGTATATATAATATTTTGAATTCACTACATCAGAGTTACTTCAAGAACGTACACGTAACAAACAAAGTGAGGAACGAGAACAAACTCAAAATCAACTCAGGAGAGAACGACTCTGGGAAGAGAGGAATGTACACTGGAATGATTGAACCAATCAACCAACCAACGAGCATGGCTGCAAAAGTGTGCAAAAAGGACTTTCCGAGTGCCTTGTTCTTTTGGCCGCCTCTTTTCTCGTTGAGGAAGAAGACGCACGCGGCGAAAGCGCAGGCGAGTTGAAACGCCGGGCCTTGCGCAGCCGGAGTCACAATCGACCAGATGGAAATACCGAAAAACAAAACCGCGCGTCGCATCAACGTAGTCTTGTCCGGCTTTTCAAACTTTTGCTTAATGCGCTCAACAAATGGCGGCGTGTAATCTTCTTCTTCTTTCTTCTGTCTCAGATTCTTTCTCTTCAAACCTTTCGCTTTCTTCCTCGTGTTTAACTTTTCTTTCAAAATGGCATCCATGGCGAGGTCGATTTGCTCGCATCCATCCACATCTCTCATGTACTCTTTTACTAAGAAATTCCTCGCCTCTTGCACTTCCTCGAACGAGGAATCCGAAGTTAAACCTAATCGTTTGTATGGGTCTTTTTCGTTCCTTCTGGGAAACTTCACCACCGGCGCGCTAAAGTCGATTTCGCCCTCCTCAGCCTCTTCTTGTTCTTCTACGACGTTGTTTTCTCCTGCACACACACAGAAAAAGAGAGAGAGAGAGCGAGAGAGAGGAGGAGAAGAAAAATTATCATCTCGGGTCAGTTACACGGATCGATCGTATTGCACGCGATGGAGACAAAAAACGCGATGGAGATAAAGAATAAAAGACCTTCGAGTCGACGATGGTTCAGCGCGATCACGGAAGAGAAGAGAGAGGGATAAAAGCCCTTGGAAAGAGAGAGAGAGAAAGAGAAGAATTTTCCCCGATTGGATAGGTTCTTCTTCTCTTTCCAAAAGAAGCTGATTGAAGAAGAAAAGTATAGGCGCGCGCGCACGAAAGAAAAAGAGCGCGACTCACCATCGTCTCCTTCACTTTTTAATCTGAATGTTCTCAAAGATTTCAGCTTTTTGTTTCTATTCGCGCGACGTAAAGACAACGACGACGACGGCGCTTTCTGTTTATTTGCATTTCTTCTGATGAGGAACTCCTCCTCTCTGTGCGCGTGTGCGGAGAAGAGATTCGCTCGCACTCCTCTCGCACGGTGAGCACGCGCGGAGAGATTCTTACTTCTCAATGATGCTCTCAACGACGACGACGACGACGACGAAGAAACCGACGCGTCGGAGTTCCCGGTCGATGTCGCGTGGAAGGAGGAGGTAGATAACATTTTTATGCTTTCGCTCGCTTGTGGGGGCGTCTTTTTCTGCCGTGTACGAACTTTTATAAAAAGAAGAAAAAAAGAAAAAAGACAGAAGAGAAGAAGAAACATGAAAGCCTTCGTTCGCTTCCTCGTTTTCAACAAAACGAACGCCGAGGATGGGATGTTTAATAAAAATCATTCAAAAGTAATATACTACTACCAATAATTCTAATCATAGTAATAGGTATCAATAGTAGTAATCTTAATGTTATTGTTCGCGCGGTTGTTTTCACAACGACGACAATAACAACAACAACATCAAGTGTGTTTCAAATTAAAAGCGTGTGTCTATGTATTTTTTATGTAAGAGGAGTACTCGTGTCGAGAAACCGCGAGAAGAGAGAAAAATTAATCCATCTCTTCTACGCGACTTTCTTTCGGCGTCGGCTTTCCTTTGACCTTAGACTGCACGGTTTGGACGACTTCGTTCACCGATTTGGTCGCCTTCTTGACGTACGCGTTGTTCGAAACCTCCGTGGCCTTCTCTTGCACCTTTTGCGACAAATCTTCCTTCGCTTTGACGACCGTTTTGACTTGCTTCAAGCTTAAGGTGGCTTGCCACAATTCGTCGACTTTCTTCAAAAGTTCAAACGAATCGAGCTTTTCGCGGGCGTTTTTGATGGCGGTTTTGATGGCGTCGTACGCTAATTGCGGCACTTCCTTCGTCGCGCTTTGCAATTCTTGGATTTTGAGTTCGATAAACTTCAAGTAGTTTTCTCTCTTCTCCTTCGTCGTCAACGA
>Ga0181601_10003214_pt1 | contig 13845 bp, 33 predicted proteins | sample 041ome_8_FD_133020 | JGI IMG/M metagenome (GOLD analysis project Ga0181601, IMG submission 133020) | Coastal salt marsh microbial communities from the Groves Creek Marsh, Skidaway Island, Georgia - 041407BS metaG (megahit assembly) | ecosystem: Environmental > Aquatic > Marine > Intertidal zone...
CGTGAAGAGATCATCAATTCCGTAGAACGTCTCCTTAGTTCAGTTGGATAGAACAACTGCCTTCTAAGCAGTAGGTCGCAGGTTCGACTCCTGCAGGGGACGCCAAAGTTTCGTGGACGTGACCGAATGGTTAGGTAGCAGACTGCAAATCTGCGTTATGCAGGTTCAAGTCCTGTCGTCCACTCCAGAGTTCGGTGATTGCAACACCGATAGGAACGTGACCGAATACCTCTCGCAGATGGGGGGTAAGGTAAACTCAAAGGGATAGCGTCCATACCCTTAGCAGGGTTGCGAGTTGTAGGAGGTCTATGTAGAAAGGTACATCTGATCGTACCTCCTTGGGGGTTACCCTAATCCCCCCGTTCCGCACTTTATTTTTTTGATATAAATAAGAACATGTATTGGATAGAAATATATTTTGAAAATGGCAAGACTCTGCGCAAAGAGTCTGACAATATCAATGAGACATACAAAGTCTTGGTGAGATATGATAGCAATAGATCAAAGCAGAGGGTTCAGGGCATCCGTGCAGGACACAACGACTCTTTGCTTTTGAATAAGGATTTGACTGAAAATATATGTATGTAAGAATTGGTAGGTTTCCGGACGAAGACTCTGATAAGGAACGTGATATTGATATCGTCATCCATCCTTATGATACTTGGAACATGGATCATACATTAGCACTTCTCATCGTGCCGATGCTCAAGCAACTTAAAGAAACCAAACATGGTGCTCCAAATGTAGATTGCATTGATGTCCCTATGAAACTACAACCAACGCAATTAGAAGTCGTTCGGTATCGTGAAGAGGGTAAGACAGATAAAAACTTTTTCAAACGATGGGACTATGTAATCGATGAGATGATCTGGGCATTTGAGCAAATTATTAATGATAACAATGTTGATCTTGAAGGATTGGATTATCATAATAAAAGAATAGAAAATGGCACAAGATTATTTGGAAAATACTACAGGAGTCTCTGGGACTAGTGGACTCTTTTGAACTATATACTATGATGCTAGAGAGATTTGTTGAGATACCTCATCCTAAGCATCAACCCAAAAAATTTAAATATTATGTTGAACTACTGAGGAAATCGAATGGCAACTAAAGTTGGAACATCTGCGTGGAAACCAGAACGCAATCTTAAAGCAACATCAATCGGTAGGAAGAATATTAAAACATCTTCTATGAATAAAAATAAAAAAAGAAGTTATAAGGTATACAGAGGACAAGGATAATGGTACAAGTACCTAATGTTACTTTCAAGAAGAGAGTACGTGATGAGTCCATAGGAGGGGAGAATCCATTCAAATGGGTAGACGTAACAACAGAAGAAATATTTTCAGGCAATCGTGTTTTAGTATTTGCACTACCGGGTGCGTATACTCCCACTTGTTCTACTTATCAAGTGCCGGGTTTTGTACAGCAACACGATGCTATCAAAGCACTTGGGGTTGACGCAATTTACGTTTTGTCAGTCAACGATACTTTTGTTATGCGTAAGTGGTTATTGGAGCATGACTGTGCAGGAAAGATTGACTTCATTCCTGATGGCAATGCTGAGTTTACTAAAGGTATGGGCATGGATCTAGACATGTCTGTAGTTGGTTTTGGAACACGATCTCGTCGATACGCAATGATCGTAAATGACGGTGTGATTGAAAAAATGTTCGCAGAACCAGATGCAACTGAAGACGATCCAGATCCATATGGTGTATCATCACCAGAAAGTGTAATGGAATATTTAAGTGGAAAAGAATAAGTGGACAGTTGAAATTCAAGAGAGTGGTGATGATTTAATCTTACCACTCCCTAAAGAAGTTCTCGATCACCTTGACGCAAAGGAAGGTGATGTGTTACAATGGATAGATAGGGGTGATGGAAGTTGGTCTCTCACCAAAATAAAATACGACAGTGACAGTGGATTGACAGAGAGTTTTTAATGGGTTTAACAATTATTGATGATAGGGAAGTGACTTCTGCAAAAGGACCATCTAAAGACGGGACTTATACAAAAGCACAGGGTGGCACTGAGTTAATGAACTCAGCATTATATAAAAGAATTGATAATGAGTTGCTTGAAAAATTCTTTATTATCAAATCTAGAGTCAGGCATCTCGATAAAGAAAAACCAAACATTTTTTGGTTGCATGACTTATGGTCTGATCCGGAAGTACAGAATCTTAAAAAGTCGGATTATAGGAATCAATTTGCAAAATTAATTTTTGTTTCGAACTGGCAATTGCAAACTTATAATTTAACATTAGGAGTTCCTTATAGTCAGTCTTTGGTTCTGAAAAATGCTATAGAACCGATCAAATTTAAAAAGAAATTACGTAATCAAATTCGATTGATCTACCACACAACTCCTCATAGGGGATTGCAATTATTAGTTCCAGTCTTTCATCATCTTGCGAAAAAATATGGTGACCAGATTCATTTGGATGTTTATTCGTCTTTTGAAGCATATGGATGGCCTGAACGTGATGAACCATACTTAGATCTTTTTAAACAAATCCAAGATCATCCAAACATGACGTATCATGGATTTAAATCAAACAAAGTTATCCGGACCGCACTTCAAAATGCACACATTTTTGCTTACCCATCTATTTGGCAAGAAACGTCATGTATTGCCGCAATTGAAGCAATGAGTGCGGGGTGCGAAATTATCTGTCCTAATCTAGCTGCATTACCAGAAACGACAGGTGGGTATGCTACAATGTATCAATGGTCAGAAGATATGAACCATCATGCAAATGTCTTTGCAAATATTTTAGATAATAGCATACAGAGACATATTAATGATGACAACACATATCGATTTGATGTTGCAAAGGGTTATGCAGATTCCATGTACAATTGGGATGTACGTGCTGAAGAATGGAAAGGTTTACTAACTGGATTGGAAAAATTGCTTGACTTGTAATATAATCTATGAGACTATATATTAGTAGATAGATTATATGTGAGCACATATCATGATTTTATTAGACTTAAATCAGGTGATGATCTCAAACCTGATGAGACAAATTGAGATGTATAACGGTGAGATAAGTGAAGATCTAGTCAGACATATGGTTCTGAATAGTATTCGTATGTATCGCACCAAGTTCAAAGAGTACGGTGAACTGGTCATCTGCTGTGATGATCAGGATTACTGGAGAAAGAAAATTTTCCCATACTACAAAGCACACCGCAAAGAAGATCGTGAAAAGTCTGCTTTGGATTGGAGTACTATCTTTAAGTCATTGCATAAGATTCGTGACGAACTCAAAGATTATTTTCCTTATAAAGTTATTCGTGTTGCGCATGCGGAAGCAGATGATATTATTGGTGTATTAACTGCAAAGCACGGTGTATACCTAAATAATGATGACGTAGAGAAGATTTTGATCTTATCTGGTGACAAAGATTTTGCTCAGTTGCAGAAATATACTAACGTTGATCAGTTTAGTCCGATTACTAAAAAATGGATACGTATCAACGATGCACAACGATTCTTGCGTGAGCACATCATGAAAGGTGATAGGGGTGACGGTATTCCTAACTTCTTATCAGCAGATGATACTATTGTCACTAAGACAAGACAAAAACCATTATCATCTAAGAAATTAGATCAATGGGTAGATCTACAACCAGAGGATTTTTGTTCTGGTGAAACTTTGCGTAATTATAGAAGGAATGAGCAGTTAGTTGACTTGGACTTTGTACCGGATAACATTCGTAAACAAGTTCTGGATCAGTACGACAACTATGTTGTTAATGATCGCAAAGGTTTACTTAACTACTTTATTAAAAATAAATTAAAACTATTGACCGAGAGTGTAGGTGAATTTTAATGGCAATTAAAAAAACATTTCATGAGATCTTTACTGAAGTTGGCAATGCAACTAAGAAAGCAGATAAGATTCGTATTCTTCATGAGAATAGTAGTAAAGAACTCAAAGCAGTTCTAGGTTATACATATGATCCAAATGTAGAATGGTTGTTGCCGGAAGGTGATCCTTCATACAAACCATTGGAAAAAAGTCTAGACCAAGAATACGGTCTTGCTCAAGAGTCTCGTAAGTTTTATTTGTTTGTGAAAGGAATTACTCCTGCACAGCGTAATCTAACTCAAGCAAAACGAGAATCACTTTATATTGGTATGTTAGAGTCAATTGATCCTGATGATGCAAAAGTTCTACTGGCAATGAGAACTCGTAAACTTCCTTATAAAGGACTGACACAAAAATTAGTTGCGGAAGCATTTCCCGGCATTGCTAAAAACTGGTGAAAGGGTAATAAGAGTCTTATATGGGTAAAATCAAAAAGTCTTTTCGTGAGTACATACAAGAAGATGATGTTCGCAAGAGACCTTTAAAAAAAGAATCTAGACATAATTACAAAAAACATTTAATGGATCAAATTGAAAATGAAGATTGGGATGAATTAGAAAATGAAATCAGTGAACAAAGTCGGAATTATCGTCGGTAATGGTGTTACACGAAAGTTAATTGATCTAGATAATTTAGTTGGCAAAGGTACAATTTTTGGGTGCAATGCTCTGTACCGTGACTTTGATAAGTGGGATTATCTTGTATCTATAGATCAAGGTATGATTAATGAGATCAGAAACTCTGAAGGACTGTTTGGTAATGGGCAGGTAATTGTTCCCCCATTACATGAACAGTTCGAATCCCCAGAGTATAGTCCAATGACTCGTCGGTCAAACGCGGGTATGAATGCAATGATGGAGGCAATTAAAAAGGATTGCAATGTATTATATTGTCTGGGATTTGATTTTTTATTGAACGGTGAAGTGTCGACAGATAACGTCTATAAAAACACTGAAAACTATGGACCAGAAACTCATGCAAACCAAAACGATAATTTCTATCGAGCAAAATATTTGGAATGGTATGCAAATCAAAATTCAGATACACAGTTTGTTTTTGTTTTTCCAGAAGATACCTTGAAAAAAGATCTAGATTGTGATAATGTATATTACATGGGAACGCACACGTTCATTAAAAAACTAAATAGTTAAAACTCGAAAGAGGAACTCTTATGCCATTTGAATGGGCAATTATTTTTCTAGGCACAGTCGTTGCCTCAGTTTACTTTTCTTATAGCTCCGGACTTAAAGAAGGAGTTACAACCGCAACTATACTCACCTTGGAACAGCTTGAACGTGAAGGATTGATTCACACAGATAGTCATGGTAATATTAAATCAGGACCAAAGGAGAATGTACTATGAGCATGATGGGAAACAAAGCGATTGATGTTGACGAGGATATCGTTACATTACTGGAATCTAGCAAATCTCTTGATGAAATTGACGACATTATAGCAGAGATGCATGGAGATATGTGGAGAGGTCGTGCGGCCGAAATGCTAGAGGAACAGTATCGAAGTTTACCTTAGACTTTAGTCTATTAGACCAAAAACCCCTTGACCTCTCTAACCAGTATGGTATTATGTACATATTGATTGGAGAGGTTTTTTTATGGAATACACACAGAACTACTACGATGTAGTCTTGGTTGCGACATTCACTATTGCCGCTGTCGTTTATCTTTTTGCAAAGGGTGAGTTATGATTGAGCAATTGAAAGAAGTTACTGGAACCGTTGATGGTTTCCGTTATCCTGAAAACATGTACTACGTCAATAAGAAGACAGGCAAACTCGTTGCATACTATCCAGAAGGCAACCCAGATGCTTTCGTAATCTACGAGAAACCTTTGACGTTTAGCAAGACTCGTCGTAAGTTTGAAACGATTGCTGTAACTAATGGTCTTTAAGATATTGATTGAAAAATACCATTATACATTTGTGTCCAGTTTGCTATACTGAGTGTGTTGATTGAGAGAGGTAATACTTATGTTGAAATATGAAAATCTTGCAGAAGTTGGTATGGTTATTCGTGGTTATGACTTCCGTGGTTCTAAGGGTGCTTACATCGAAGGTAAAGTGATTGCGAGGGGTGCAATTCATACTCCAAGCGGTCAATACTATTTTGACGGTTACACCATCATCGTTGAGAAAGACGGTGCTGAGTTTGGTCGTGAAGGTGAGGAAGCATACATTCCGTATGAAACTAGCATGGACTATGATGGTCGTGTCGAGTTGATCGACACTTGTGATAACGATGCTGAGTATAACTTGGCAGTTCAGATGATGCAGGAGGTTGCGTAATGTTGCCTAAAGATTATATTTCAATGATGTATTGCGAGTTTGATGATGGAGAGGTTCTTTATTACAAACCGCATACAGTCAGCATTCTTGAGTTTCTTGATGTTAGACAACTCTATCGTGTCGAACTTCCAAAGGATGCGATTGAGTTGAGAAACTCAAACAAAGATTGCCCCAACATGTATTGGGGGTATGGTTGGATAGAACCAGAAGGAGACTTGTGTGTTTGATTATTACTTAGGTTATTATGATGGGCAGTTCGTCGCAAAGGTTGCCGCACTGTCTGAGCAAAGTGCAATAGACAAGATTGCACAATTCGTTGGAGTATCCGCATCTGCATACTCTGGTAAAGCAAGACGTTTAGTCACAGTGGTGAAAGTATGAAAAAATTGTTATTGGCAAGTGCACTCGTTGCACTAGGTGGTTGTTCCTCGTTTGGGGACAAAGGTGATGGTGTTGCACTCATGGAGGATAAAGTTGTCCAACCAGTAGATGCACCTGTAGTGGTAGAAGATACCGTTACGATTAAGAAGGAGGATCAAGTCCCTGCTTGGTTTCTGGATTTACCGGATGACACTGAGATAAGTTTGTATGGTGCGGGTTCTGGATTGTCTATGGATCTTCAGTTCTCAATGGATAAAGCAATGCACCAAGCAAAGTTAATTCTTGGTGACAAATTGAGTAACAAAGTCTCCATGGAGATTCAGAGTTACATCTCAGACACAAGTCGTGCGGGTGCAACTATCGAAGATACCAAGAAAGTATCGAGGTCTGGTTATAAGAACGTAGATGTTTCTGCATACAAAGTAATTGAGAAAGCAGTGTTTAAAGAACGTTCACGTTTCCGCACTTACGTTCTGCTAGAAATTGATCCAAGTGATCGCCCTATTGTTGCTGATTCAACAACACCTGTGGAGATCGAAGCAATCCGTGCAGAATCCCAAGAGGCATTGAATAACTTATGATGAATCTTCTCTACGGTCTATTAATGGTTGTTGTCGGGTTTAGTTTTGGTACAGTATACAATTGGGGTTCCAGACTAGTTCCGAAACCTGCATCTTGTCCAGTTCAAGTGTGTCCAAAGTTACCCGATAACTACTTTACGATAGAAACTGTAGAGACACAGCATTGTGTGACTGCTGTTGGTGATACTGTCATTAGCAAAGTCATTAAAGAATCAAGGGTTGAAATTGAATGAAAATTATTATATCATATAAAAATGCAGAGGGTGCAAACAGTGAATGGATTTGCACCGAAGATAGGTTAGATCACATTATGAAAGTATGTGAAAAAAAAGGATTTGAAGTGATTTCCGTGGAGTACATGTTATGAGTTATACAAATGTTAAAACGGCAATGGGTGATCCTACTGTCGACATTTCATATCGAGCACCCGTGCATGATCTTAAAGAATATGATCCTGATTACGATGAATTGCATATGTGGGATCAATTAGGAAAGATTCTTGACTCACAAGAAAATTTGTTTCCACGTGATGATGTTATGTGTGATGATGGTACTGTGATTACAGGAATCACACCAAAAGATTGTATCGATATTCGCAACCTTGCTTTTAAGTTCGAAAAGCCGGAAATACGCAAAGAATTCTTTGATCGTATTCAGAAATCTCCAGACAACTTCAAGGAAGTATTAGAGTATGTCAGATCTTACTAAGATACCGACAGAACGACTGTTGTATGAATTGTATGATAGAATGGATGACAATTTATACGCACCCGAAAGAAAATTCGATCCATACCTAGATAGTATTGATCGTTTAGAAAAGCAGACGTTATGTCAAAATCTACGTCTGGTTTATGAGGACTATAAAGATGTGGATTCTGATCCTAGTGGTACTGACCAGTAACGGAGAACTTGTCGCATATGAACAGGGGGTGTATGATTCTTGGAGTGAATGTCATAGATATAAGAAAGCATTGGTTGAAGAGTTAGGCAGTGCTTACAGAGCAACGTGTGTGGAGTGGTAGTTTGGAATTTGTAGCAGGATTAATTTGTTGTTTGTTCATCTTATGGATGATGGTAAAGAGTGAGGATGACAATGAGTAAGTATGTAATGGTCGATACCGTATCGATGTTTCGTATGCGGTATTGTGTGGAAGTGCCAGACGATTTGGAAAACTGCACTCCAGAAATATATGCGTCTGATACGGTAGTGTGTGAAGACGCAAAAGAATTTACACAACATCATCTTGATGAGGTAATCGTGTCAACCCGTGAAGTCACACTTGAAGAAGCAATCGCACAGTACCGTAAAGACGAACCTGCGTTTGGTAGTGCATGGAGTGATGATGTGATTATCAAGAACGTAATCACTCCTATCGGTCATAGTGAACGTGAAAAGATTGCAAAGGAAGAAATAACGTGGGAAGAGAATAACGAACGCATGGATATCATTGGTCAGAACGGCAACGATGGTCTGCACTATGATGAAGTAGAAAGTAATGATGGTTGAGGCAGTAACACTATGGGTGAAAAGTATCAGTTAATGATTGACCCAACCCCCGCAGGTTGGGCATATGGTTTCCCGAAGGCATTACCAGAAGAAGCAGTGATGTGTGGTGGCAAAGAGTATGATCTCTATGTTCATCCAAATTTTGATTTGGCAAAGTGGGTAGTCGAACAAGGGTATCCAGAAGAGAGTTTTCAGTATTATAGATTGTATCCCCAAGAAGTGAAAGAATATGTTTATCCCGGCAGTGATCCACAAGGAGGATGAAATTTTATCATGATGTTTCGGAATTATTGTTATGAGAAATGGCAACAGTATCAAGAAGAGACTTGCGAATTTATGAGAAGCAAGGGGTACAATCATGAGTGCTTGGAGTGGACTGAATATATTGCAAAACATAAATGGTGGTTAAGACGGTTGTATCGTGCTGAGTACAAAACATTACAGAAGAAGTGGGTATCTGATCATGTCCGATCTATTTCCTCCAATTTATGAGGCTGCAAGAGTCAACACTCGATACGATCCTGTTCCTAGAACGGAAGTGAACTCATATAAATTTTATCGAGTGTTCAATGATAAACAAATAATTGACGACATAGTGTTGACAACCTATGACAGAAGTGGTAGTCTAAAGACTGTAGTTAATACATCACAGATGGTAGATTATTTCGTATGAACGTATTTTACTTAGATAAAGATCCTAAAGTATGTGCAGAGATGCACTGCGACAAACACGTAGTCAAAATGATCATCGAGTATGCACAGTTGCTATCGACTGCACACCGTGTACTTGACGGCACAGAATATATTGATGACTCATCTGGTCGTCGTATCAAACGATGGAAGTTGCCTGATGATCGTGAGCAATTGCTGTACAAAGCATCACACATCAATCACCCAGACAACATCTGGTTGCGTCAGAATCATGGCAACTACCTATGGTTGAATCAATTGTTTTTGCGTCTCTGTGAGGAGTATGAGCACCGTTACGGACGTGTACACGAAACTGCACGTAAACTGTACGGCAAACTCACCACTGCACCCAACAATATCCCTGTCGGTATTATGACAGAACCCCCGCAAGCAATGCCTTTTACTTGCAAGATGCTCAATTCAATCGATGCATATCGTCGATACTATATAAGAGAGAAGGCAAGTTTTTGCAAGTGGACAAATAGAAATATACCGGAGTGGTTTAGTTATGCCAATGTATGATTTTGAAGACAGTGATACTGGTACAAGGTTTAGTATGCAACTTTCTATCTCAAAAAGAGAAGAGTACTTAAAAGAGAATCCGCATATTAAACAGATTATTGGAGCACCTTCTATGGTGCGTGGATCGGGAGGGATCAAAAATGACAACGGTTGGAAAGAAAATCTTGCGCGCATCGCGGAAGCGCACCCGCAAAGTGCTCTCGCAGAACGGACAACAGGCAAATCAACAACCAGATCTAAAGTCGAACAAGTCGCAAAAAAACACGGACTCCTAAAAGGAAATAAATCTAACGACACTGGTGCAGGACGTGTTTAACCACAAGAACTTTGTACTGGAAGAGTTGGAAACTGAAACAGTTGACGGAAACCGACACTATGTCACACCAGAAGGAAAGTTGCCCTCTATTACAACAGTCCTATCGATCCTGTCGAGAGATAGTATCAGAGCATGGAGAAAAAGAGTCGGTGAAACAGAAGCAAATAAAATCTCAACAAAAGCATCAAGAAGAGGAACTTCTGTTCACAAAATGTGTGAAGATTACCTAAATAATGAATTAGATCTCAAAGGGTTTCTTCCAAATGACCGTGAAACATTTACAACACTGCAACCAGTTCTCGACGAACACCTTAATAACATCTACGCACAGGAAGTACCTTTGTGGAGTTCTTATCTCGGTGTCGCTGGTCGTGTGGACTGCATTGCTGAGTGGGATGGTAAACTCTCTGTTATAGACTTTAAGACTTCTCGCAAACTAAAGAAAAAAGAATATATCAGTAATTACTTTCAACAATGTGCCGCGTACGCAGTGATGTGGGAAGAAAGAACTGGTATTCCTATAAATAAGATTGTAGTCGTAATTGCAGTAGATGGAGAAGAACCTCAAGTGTTTGAGGAACGAAGAGATAATTACATTTACGATTGTGTTAAAACGATTACTAGGTATAGAAGTGAGGAACATGCAAGGATTTATAAGTCATCCTGAAGTATACTCTGGAGATTGGGTAATCAAGATCTCGGAAGTTAGGGGACTATCATATCAAATAATGGTATTCATGCATAATCATGATACTCTAGAAACTACTTGCGAATTTTTTAAATCTGAAAGAGAAGCAGTATTATTTCTTGAGTGTATTCTTACAAAATATAGTTTAGACTAATGAAAGTATTGGTAAAGAGGGAAATTACATCCCTAAATAGTAAGTAACTTGTTGACGCTGACAAGAAGGTGTTTGGACGAGGGTTCGACTCCCTCCATCTCCACCAAAAGCATACCCTGCTGGCCTTTGGATGATGTTCGTATCGAGACCGTAAGTGGAACAATACGATCCCAAAGAAGGAGCAACGGACTGATAAACCGGGGGTATGTTTTTGATGGGGATGTCTTGGGTTCGACAGGCAGATGGGCAGTCAGAAGAGAGTTGCGAAAAGATAAACGCAAACGATGAAACGTTCGCACTTGCAGCCTGATTAAGACTGCGGAGTTTCGGGGACACTTGGCAACAGAAGTCCCCACCCATTCAAAAAGGCAAAAAACATGAGATACATAGCATTACTCATGTTGTTATGGACGACAGTATCTTTCGCAGATCACAATGGCATTTCATTTGACGAAAAACAATTACCTATGTACTGCGGTGATACTGAACATATTCTTGAAGGTATCAGAGATAAATATTCAGAAGAAGTTGTTATGATGGCACCAAGTCAAAATGGTCAAGGACATGATCTGTTCCACTCTTTGTGGATCAATGCAGGATCAACCACTTGGTCATTCATTGTAGTGAACAAACAAGTTGGTGTCACCTGCATTATTGCAAGTGGAAATAATATGAGAATGATGTTACCGCCGGGGATTTAACTTAACTTAAAGTCACCTTTCTTGAGAAACCATTCTCGCATCTCGACGCATTGCCCTTCAAAGAGCATACCGTCGGATGCGACGAATTTGAATCCATAATCTGAGTTCACAACATCCATATTCGCAACAGTGTTTACAAATGTAGAACATTCTTCATAAGATGTAAACACTCGATCTGATATATCTTCAAGTCCACCGTTAATTGAAAATACTAATAGAATTTCAATCATATTTGGGCATTCCGTTTTCTGTGACCGTTCCATGCAACAAAACCACCAATACGCAATGCCCAATATGCAAGATAGTTTAATAGATGAAATCCGTTCTGTTCGATGTTGATATCTCTAAAGATAACATCTGCTTGTCTTTGTGATAGAGTGCCTAGTGTCAATCCGTCTGTTCTTAGTAGTGTTTGATATTTGTATGCATAATCATGAATCAAACCACCCATCAACAAAACACCCGTTGGTGACAACCATGCGGCAAGAAACTTGGGCACTGACGCACCGTCAAATTCAAACCCCGCAGGGATAACATACTTGTCACCATGAATAGTATATTCAAAGTCTTTTGCGATTCTCCACTGACGTACACCCATAAACCATAACCATATTGCACCCCAGAATCCTTTACCTGCAGTGTCGATCTTAATCGGTTGCATATGTGGCATCTCTTTATAAGAGAATCCAATGAGTTCTTTTTTGTTGTCTACACCAAACAGATTAGCAACCCATCCGATAAGAATGACAACACCAACGACAGTGAACTGCCACCAAGTTACTAGTTGATCTACTACAAATTCCATGTTATGCCTCCAATGTTACTTTACCTTCACCAATCAATCGTTGACGATTAATCATGTGTTGTTCTTTTATGTCATCTTTCGACTGCCCATCGTAAGGAACAGCATGACCTTCCTCGATCAATATTTCAGTTACTGTTCGTCCACCACATCTAAAATCACCAAGCACTCTTCCGAACTTACCTTTCATATCTTCACCTTTCTTATCATCGTATGTGATAAGAATTGCTTCTTCATCAAGGAGTTCTTTTAACCTTGCTTTCGATGCAAGACCAAATACTTTTTCGACTTTATCTGATGTCCGTGATTCGGGTGTATCAATACCCATAATACGAACACGTTCATCTTTCAACCAGATACCAAATCCAAGATCAATGTTCACATCAACAGTATCACCGTCAACCACTTTGATTACCTCTACGTCATACTCATTTACTTTCATAGATTTCTCCATTTTTGTTTTATTATTTTTTTCTTTTCTTCAAAGTCATCACGCACCTTCTGTATTCTCTCAAATAACAGTTGATGCCGATAATCATATTTGGGTTGCGCAATTCTTCTTGGTCTTATCATTTGAGTGAGATTAACCATAACAGTAACCAAATTGCACCACCGATAACAGCAAGACAAGCAAGTCCCACACTTCCGTATATTAAAGTATCTTTAATGAGTTTCTTCTTTGCTTTTTCTTTTTCTTCTTGACGTTTGCGTTCGTTTTCACGCATCATCTTTCTGTTTTCAATGAACTTGCAGTAATCATCCCAAAGTCCGGCTCGTCCATTGTAGATAAACATTTGCTTGACTTCAGCTTCATGCCGCTTGATGTCCTCTAGAGCCCAAAACGCTTCCATATCACCGGATGCCGCATCTTTCTCAAGTTCTGCTTTTGCATCTGCAAGTTTAGTAAGATCTTTGCCCATCTGACCGACGGACTCGACGTGACCCGCAAATTCTTTAATGGCACCGATTGCCTCGTTTGCGATCTGAATTGCCGCGATAGCCTCGAAAATCATGAGTTCTTCCTTTTGTGACTCATGATATAAAAATTATGAAGGGAATTTCAATCAAATGATTAGAGATACTATTTATAAATATGGAACTTGATTAACTGTGACATTTATGGTAATATAATACCAAGTTACTTAATATAGGAGTAATAAATGCTGGATTTAATGACTACTCAAAAATTTTCTTTAGTAATAGAGAACGTTGTTAAAGATAAAAAATTGACTTATATGGATGCTATTACTTGGTGGTGTGAAGAAAATGAATTCGACATAGAAACTGCCGCAAAACTATTAAATATTAACATTA
>Ga0181601_10003223_pt1 | contig 13825 bp, 13 predicted proteins | sample 041ome_8_FD_133020 | JGI IMG/M metagenome (GOLD analysis project Ga0181601, IMG submission 133020) | Coastal salt marsh microbial communities from the Groves Creek Marsh, Skidaway Island, Georgia - 041407BS metaG (megahit assembly) | ecosystem: Environmental > Aquatic > Marine > Intertidal zone...
CCTGCAGCTATCACTAGAGAAGTGCAAACAATGTGCAAAAACACATTGAAATCAAATAAGAGCTCCATCAAGGATTTTTCAGGCGCTAGTATATAAATAGCACTTAGGTATTGAGCAAAAATGATTAAAATGATGTTATATCCCCTTAAGACTGAAAAAAAAGCAAGGCCTTTAATCAGATTTAATTTAAGGTTAGAAGGATTCATCTTAGAAGGTGTAAACCACTTCGATCTGGTGTCCCTTTAGGGATTTTTTAGCTTTTTCAAGATCTTCAGTGAATCCTAAAATATAACCACCCCCTCCAGAACCACAGAGTTTTAGGTAATAGTCATTAGTTTCGATTCCTTTTTGCCAAACTTCGTGAAATTGCGAAGGAATCATCGGTTTAAAGTTTTTTAAAACTACCCCTGATAATTCTTTCAGGTGCTTAAAAAGCGAATTAAAATTTCCACTGATAAAATCATCAACACAAGCATCAGTATGCTTGATGAACTTGTTAACGAGCATGGTTCTAAAACCTTCTTTTTTCATTTTTTCAAAGAAAATTTGGATCATAGGAGCTGTTTCTCCTACCATTCCAGAGTCGAGCAAAAAGACGGCTCCCTTACCATTGATATTTTGAGAAGGAATAGCGGTAGAGGCCACCTGATTTTCTGCCTGAATTAAAATAGGTAAACTCAAATAGGAATTAAGCGGATCTAATCCTGAGGAGGTGCCATGAAAAAACGATTCCATAGTTCCAAAAAGCTTTTTGAGTTCTAGGAGTTTTTCACGTGTAAGATTCTCTAATACGGTTATTTTATCAGTGGCATAGTTACTGTATATTGCTGCAACTAAGGCTCCTGACGAACCGATGCCATAACCTTCTGGTATAGAGGAATCAAAATACAATCCCTTATTAATATCTTCTTTTAAACGATCAATTTCAAAGGAAAACTGTTGCGGTTGATCATGCTGAAGTTGCTCTAAATAGGTGGCGTATTTTGCTAGCTTTTTATTGGAATCTAGAGCTTTAGCTGAGGGGTGTTCGTCAATTTTTAACGCTCCCTTAGCAGCGTTGTAAGGAATGGCTAGACCCTTGGAATTTTTGATAATTCCATATTCTCCAAAGAGAAGAATTTTAGCATAAAATAGCGGTCCTTTCATAGATGAAGTTTTATACCAGGCGTCGTGCACCCGTTCCTAGCTGGTCACAAATATACTGCTGATTTTCACAATAAACAACTAAGTCCTTAAGAATGAAGTCAAAAGCAGCGATGGCATCCTTATTTGGATAGAGTACATGAACATTAGCTCCTGCATCCAAGGTAAAACAAATCGGAATACCTGTTTGTGCTCTAAATTCCCTTATTTTCTCAATAATGGCCAAGGTATTGGGCTTCATAAGCACAAAATTAGGCTTCGAACTCAACATCATCGCATGTAAGGTTAGTGCTTCTAGTTCCACCAGTTCGATGAAGGACTCTAAGTCTCCTTTTTTAAGGATGTTGATCAGCTGTGTTACATGCAGATGTGCTTGTTTAAATCGCTCTAGGGCAAAGGGATGATTTTCCATCAATTGGTGTCCAACAGTTGAGCTCACCGCTTTAGAGCCTTTATGAACAATTAAAATACAATCTTGATAGGCATCAAATACAGGATGAATATCGGTTGGGTAAGGAATTCCAAAAAGATTAGAACTAGTGGTTATCGAGGGTGTCTTTCCCCATTGAATTAGCGGCCCTTCGATAGATCTGCACGCTGAACCTGAACCCAGTCGCGCTAAAAAGGAAGCTTTTTGAAAAAATGCTTCCGTTTGCACGTCTTCAATTGAAGCTTGAGTCATCTCCAATAAACACAGTGCTAAAGCCGCCATACCGCTAGCCGATGAAGCAATGCCGCTTGAATGAGGAAAGCTATTAGTCGATCGAATTTCAAAATCATACGATCGTAAAAACGGAAGGTATGCTTCAATTCGTTCGAAGAAGGTTTTAATTTTTGGTATAAAACTATCTTTTGGAACATCATCAAGATAAAATGAAATGCTAAAATCTTGGGCAACTTCTTTTCTAAGTTGATAGCTGAGGCTCGTTTGAGTCGTACAGTTTGAAAGCGTAAAACTCAACGAGGGATTCGCAGGAATTTGATCGTTGAACTTACCCCAATACTTCACAAGCGCTATGTTACTTGGTGCCTCCCATTTAATTGATCCATGTTCAGCCACTGCAGTGTGATCTTTAAATGCTTCCTTCATTTGAATAAAACTAATAAAAACAAAGATAGTTTTATCCCTTAAGAACAACTAATTAAAATAAAGTGTTATTTTAGTGACGCTATAGAAATATTCCTATATGGTTAAACGCTATTTAAATATCACCATTGCTATACTAATTTGTCTTCTGGTTGGATTTCTGTCCTCCCTGGCAGTAGTTGATGCTATTCAGGAATGGTATGTGGATTTAAACAAGCCTTTTTTCACACCACCCAATGAGTTGTTTTCACCAGTATGGACGCTGCTGTACATCATGATGGGGGTTTCAGTAGGAATCGTTTGGAATAGAGGATTTCACCATATCTGGGTGAAAACAGCACTATATCACTTTCTATTTCAATTGTTGCTCAATGGACTTTGGAGCCTTGTCTTCTTTGGTCTACACTCCATTGTTGGAGGATTACTGATTATACTAACCCTTTTTATACTGTTACTCTTTACCTATAAATGGTTTAAAGTAGTTGATAGTCGAGCGGCCTATTTGTTAATCCCCTATATTATTTGGGTTGCCTATGCTACGGTCCTCAATATTGGAATTTGGAATTTAAATTAAGCTTGCGCTCGATCCATTTTGGATTTAATCTCTTCTAAACAAAGCATTCCTATTGATCCAATATGACTATGGTTTAACTCTCGTTTAGGATGATACGTTCCTTCTTGAATATCCATGCCCATCTTTTTGTAGGCATCTCTAAAAGGCATTCCAGATTTAACCAATTCATTAAGGGTATCTACACTAAACATATAATCGTATTTAGCAGCGTCAGTGATATTTTTTCGAGGTTGAATATCCTTGATACTAAAACACATCATTTCCAAACATGATCTTAATTCTTGTAAGGAAGGAACGATGATTTCTTTTAAGAGTTGGAGGTCTCTGTGGTATCCTGATGGAAGGTTAATCTGCATCATGGTCAATTGGTTAGGAACCGCCTGAAGTTTGTTGCACTTTCCTCTGATGAGTTCAAAAACATCAGGATTTTTCTTGTGGGGCATAATGCTAGAGCCCGTTGTTAGCTCATCTGGAAACGATATAAAGTTGAAGTCTTGTCCCATATAGAGGCAAATATCCATAGCCATTTTCCCAAGAGTTCCTGCAATAGAACTCAGCGCAAAGGCAGTTGATTTTTCTGTTTTACCTCTTCCCATCTGTGCAGCAACTACATTGTATTTAAGGGTTTCAAATTCCAATTCTTCTGTAGTCATCGCTCTGTCGATGGGGAAGGAAGAACCATAACCTGCAGCAGATCCAAGGGGGTTTTGATCACAAACCTTTACAGCAGCATTGACAAAGTGAACATCGTCGATTAAGCTTTCTGCATAGGCTGAGAACCAAAGTCCAAACGAAGAGGGCATTGCTACCTGAAGGTGTGTATAGCCGGGTAATAGCTCATCTTTATAATGATCAGCAAGAGTGATCAAAAGGTCAAAGAGTTCCTTAAGTTCTGATTTAATGGCTAACAACTCTGCTTTTAAATAGAGTTGGGACGCTACTAAAACTTGATCATTTCTAGAACGAGCAGCGTGTATTTTTTTGCCAGTATCCCCTAATTGTTCTGTAAGCACATACTCAATTTTAGAGTGCATATCTTCAAAATCATCTTCAATGGTGAATGTTCCATCGGCAATAGTTTGTGCGATCTGGTTTAGACCATGATCCAAATCGTTGAATTCCTTTTCGCTAATCAATCCTATTTTAGAAAGCATTCGTGCGTGTGCTCGAGATGCAATCACATCATATTTAGCGAGTTGTAAGTCTAATTCTCTGTCATTTCCAACGGTGAATTGATCTATTTTTTTGTCTGTTGCTAATCCTTTATCCCAGAGTTTCATAGGTGTTTATTTTAGTAAAAAGCCTTCTAATAGGGCTATATAAATATCGATTCCTTCTTCAATTTCAGAGAGGTAGATAAACTCATCGGCTGAATGAGATCTTCTACTGTCACCAGGCCCAAGTTTCAGGGACTGACAATTAAGCGCAGCCTGATCTGATAGGGTAGGAGACCCATAGGTGCCTCTTCCAAGTGCTTTTCCAGATTTAACTAAGGGATGTTCTGGATCAATTCGAGAAGAATTTAGGCGAAGCGAACGTGCTTTGAGCTTACAAGGAGCCTGCGCTGTTAAAATTTTGTTGATTTCTTCATTTGAATAGCAATCATTGACTCGAACATCGATTACTATATTGACATGTGCAGGAACCACATTATGTTGATGTCCAGCATTGATTTGAGTAACAGTTAGTTTTACAGGTCCAAGTTGCTCCGATTCTTTTTCAAATTTAAAGTTTTTAAACCATTCCAATACAGCTATGCTATTGTAAATCGAATTATTACTATTAGGATGAGCCGCATGAGAAGGAGTTCCTGAAATTTCTCCATCGAAAACCACGAGCCCTTTTTCTGCGATGGCTAAATCCATTAGTGTTGGTTCTCCAACAATCGCTACATCTATAGTTGGAAGTAGTTTTAGGATAGAATTTAGTCCATTTGGACCTGAACTTTCTTCTTCAGCAGAAGCGACTATTACTATATTGTGGTTGAGATTTTCTTTTTCATAGAAGTAGGCAAAAGTTGCCAAAAGTGACACCAAACACCCCCCTGCATCATTAGATCCTAATCCATAAAGGAGGTCTCCTTCAACAGTTGGACTGAATGGATCTCTGGTATAAGCAGTATTGGGTTTAACCGTATCGTGATGCGAATTTAACAGCAGTAATGGCTTCCCTTCCTGGTAGTGTTTGTTAAAGGCATAAATATTGTTTTTACTTCTTTGATATTCGATGTTGTTGGATTCAAACCAAGCGATGATATGCGCAGCAGTTTCATCTTCCTCAGACGAGAATGATGGTGTGCTAATCAATTTTTTGAGCAGTTCAATAGCTTGATATGTTAACTCTTCCTTCATTATCCTTTGGTGATTTGTGTATACGTAGTCGATTTGTCCTGAAATAAGGTCGTTGGACCTATGATAACTTGAGCGACTCCCTTATCGATAGCATCGAAACAGTTCATGAGTTTTGGAATCATTCCTGCAGCAATAATTCCCTTCGTTAAAAGTTCTTGATAATAGGAGTAATTTAACTGCTTCACCAGACTTGATGGGTCATTGATATCTAAGAGTACCCCCTCTTTTTCAAAACAATAATTCAGATGAACCTCATGGGTCTTGCTCATAGCCACGGCGATTGCTGCAGCTATCGTATCAGCATTGGTGTTGAGTAATTGGCCAGTACCATCATGAGTAATAGCACAAAAGACAGGACAAAAGTGCTCCGTTAGGTATGCAATATTGGATGCTTCAACATGGTCGATATCTCCTACAAATCCATAATCAATTTCAGTACCTATTCTCTTGTGAGAACGAATACAATCACCATCTGCTCCACTGAGTCCAATAGCATTTGTACCTAATGATTGAAGCAGTGCTACAATGGTTTTATTAGTTTTTCCTGCATAGACCATTGAAATGACTTCTAGACTTTCTTTAGAAGTAATTCTTCTTCCTTCATGCATTTTAGTTTCAATACCCAATCGCGTTTCCATCTTAGAGGCATCTCTACCTCCTCCATGAACAAGAATTTTAGCCCCTTTAATAGCGCTAAAGTCTGTTAAAAATGACAATAATGCTTTTGGGTCTTCTATAATTCCCCCTCCAATTTTTACAATGGTAAGTGTTGGTTGTTGATTCATATTACTGGTCTTGTAATAATTTTTTCAATACGTATTGAGCAGCATAAGTTCTGTTATTTGCCTGTTCAATGACCAACGATTGATCACTGTCCAATACAGCATCTTCCGCTACGATATTTCTTCGAATAGGGAGACAGTGCATAAATTGAGCAGCTGCTAATTTTTCTTTAGTCATCATCCATTCCCGCGTGGTGATCTTGACTTTTCCATAATCTTCAAAAGAACACCAGTTTTTAACATAGACAAAATCAGCTTCTTTAAGTGCTTCTTCTTGATGGTGATACACAGTGATTCCTTTAGTAATTTCAGGATCTAAATCGTAACCCTCTGGGTTAGTGATACAAAAATCGGCCTCTTGATGACGCATCATTTCAATGAATGAATTAGCGACAGCATGAGGTAATGCTTTTGGATGTGGTGCCCAAGATAATACGATCTTCGGACGTTTTTTAGTGTTCTGCTCTTTTAGCGTAATCGCATCAGCTAATGCTTGTAAGGGATGTCCTGTAGCTGACTCTAAGTTGACGATAGGAACATCAGCGTATTTAATAAAATTAGTAAGAACAGGTTCTGCCTGATCTTCTTCTTTATTCTCCAATCCAGCAAAGGCTCTGATGCAGATGATATCACAGTATTGAGACATCACCTTAGCAGCTTCTCTAACGTGCTCAGAACGGATGGTTTCCATAATGGTGCCATCTTCATATTCTAAATTCCATGCTTCCTCACCGAAGTTCATGACCATGACGTCCATTCCTAAATTATTTGCTGCTTTTTGAGTACTTAAGCGTGTTCTTAAACTCTTGTTGAAAAACAATAGCCCTACAGTTTTACCGGCTCCTAAACCATAATCTGCTCTTGGATGTTTTTTAAGTGCTATAGCTTCATCTACTGCAGTTTGTAGATTTTTTAGGTCGTTGATGTTGGTGAATTTTTTCATGAGAGTTCTGTTGTTAAGGCATTAAAAAAGCGGTCCATTGCTTCCTGAGTTACATTCAGGGCAGGTAAAATTCGAAGGACATTCTTATCTGCAGCTGCACCGGTAAAAATATGATGTTCGGTAATTAATTTTTTTCTAAGGGGTGCAACTTCAAAGTCAAATTCCATTCCAAGCATCAATCCTTTACCTTTAATCGCTTTAATTTTAGGAATTTGGGCTGCTTTCGTTCTAAAGTAATCCTCCATTAAGACGGCTTTATGAATTAGGTCTTCAGATTCTAGAACTTCAAGCACCGCTAATGAAGCTACACATGCCAGGTGATTTCCACCAAAGGTAGTTCCCAACATTCCCGCCCACGGCTTGATGGCTTGATCAATCAATACTCCAGCTACTGGAAATCCATTACCCATTCCTTTGGCTATGGTAATGATATCAGGATGTATTCCAAAGTGTTGAAAAGCAAAAAATTGACCTGATCTACCAAACCCTGACTGTACCTCATCTGCAATTAAAAATACGCCCTGTTCTTTGGTAAGTTTAGCTAGGGCATTCATAAAATTATAAGAAGGCATATCCAATCCTCCAACTCCCTGAATACTCTCGATTATGACTGCACAAACATCTCCTTTTTGAAGTTCTTTTTCTAAAGCGTTTACGTCTTCAAATGGAATACAAGTAACCTCTTGTTGAGCGTTAATGGGTGCTTGTATTTTAGGGTTGTCTGTAGTCATAACAGCAGCTGAAGTTCTTCCATGAAATGCTTTATTGAAGGCGATAACACGTTTTTTTCCTGTCACAAATGAAGCGACTTTTAAGGCATTCTCATTGGCTTCAGCTCCAGAGTTACACATGAAGAGTTGGTAGTCATCACAGTTGGATAAACGACCCAACTCGTGAGCTAGTTGAACCTGTAATGGATTTTGAACGGCATTGGAATAAAATGCAATTTGATCGAGTTGATCTTTAATTCGTTTAACGTAATGTGGATGAGAATGACCGATTGATATCACAGCGTGCCCACCGTACAGATCTAGGTATTCACTTCCATCATCAGCGATCACTTTAGTGCCCGATGCAGCGACAGGAGTGATGTCATAAAGAGGATATACTTCAAATAGCTTCATGGCTTAAAGTTGGTTCGATTTTATAGTGTTTATTTTTTCATACGATTTTTGTAATCCTTTGATTAGTGCAGAGCTTAATCCTTCATGTTCCATTTGATTTAGCCCTTCAATGGTACACCCTCTAGGGGTAGTTACCTTGTCGATTTCAGCTTCTGGATGTGAATTCGACTCTATCAGAAGTTTTGCAGCGCCACTACAAGTTTTAATCGATAATTCATGTGCCTGATCGGCTTCAAATCCTAATTGAACGGCACCTTGAGTAGTGGCTCTAATAAGTCGCATCCAAAAAGCAATTCCTGAGGCACAGATTACAGTAGCTGCCTGCATGAGGTGTTCGCTGATAATCATCGATGATCCCATTCTGTTGAAAATTGCTTCGGCAAGTTCAACTCTAGAATTTCCTTTTTCATTACTACAAATACAGGTCATAGATTCTCCAACAGAAATTGCTGTATTTGGCATGGCTCTAAGAATATAATGGTCGCTTCCAACAATGGCTTCAATTTGATCGATTTCTAATCCTGCAGCAGTTGATATGAGTACATGCTTATCAGAGATGACGTTTTTCAATTCCTCCAAAACCGATTTCATTTGACTTGGTTGCAGTGCAAAGATTAAGATGTCTGAATTTTTTACCGCTTTTTTGTTATCAGAAGTTACCGTTACATTACCATAATTTTCAAAATCTTGAATGGATCTTTTGTTTCTTTTGGTTAGAAACATATGAGTGGCTCCATTGGAATTTAAAATTCCTTTAGCGATGGATTTACCGAGATTTCCTGTTCCTATAATGGCTATTTTCATAAGGCTAAAATTAGAATGCGATTGGTTTTAATTGAAGTCCCATATCTTCTTCTAGTCCAAAGATAAGGTTCATGTTTTGTACAGCTTGACCAGAGGCTCCTTTGAGCAGGTTATCAATGGCTGAGGTGATCATTAGATACTTCTGGTGTTTAATTAAGTGTAAATGACAGTTATTGGTATTCACTACTTGCTTAAGATGGATAGGTTCCGCTGTTAAATGTGTAAAAGGAGCAGTGCTATAATAGTCTTGATACAACTCTTGAGCCTCTTCAAGACTACCGTCAAATTCCGTGTAGCTTGTTGCGAAGATCCCCCTAGTGAAATTTCCACGATTAGGGAGGAATAATAATTCGGGTTGTTCTTGGTTAAGGGTGGTCAGCTGTTCTCCAACTTCATTTAAATGTTGATGTTCGAATGCCTTATACCAGGATACCGAACTTGTTCTCCAACTAAAATGAGTCGTTTCTGAAGGCTTAACTCCAGCACCAGTACTTCCGGTAGTTGCATTGATATGAACTTCTCCTTTGATTAATTTTTGAGCAGCTAATGGTGAAAGTGCCAGCTGAAGTGCGGTGGCAAAACAACCTGGATTAGCTATAGCATTCGCTTGTTCAATAGCTGATTTATGATTTTCTGGGAGTCCATAAACAAAGGTTCTCCCCATAAAATTACGATCGGATTGAGCTCTAAAATCAGTACTTAAGTCGATGATCTTAGTGCTGTCTGAAAATGGATGTTCCGTTAGAAAGCTCAATGAATTACCGTGACCTAAACACAAGAACACCACATCGACGTTCGTATTCACCTCACCGGAAAACTCATAATCGGTTCTACCAATCATATCAGGGTGAGCACTGCTAATCTTTTTTCCAGCACGGGTGGTACTGTAGATAAAATCAATTTCAACAGCGGGGTGCTGTTCTAAAATTCTAATGAGTTCTCCTCCAGTATAACCCGATCCTCCAATAATACCTGCTTTAATCATCTTGATTGACTTGTTTGTAAATTTTCCCTGCGTTTGCAGTTATTTTGATAAACCCTTTAGCGTCTTCGGCAGTCCAGGCTTTATTTTCTTCACCGTAAGAACCGAATTTAGCACTCATTAAATCGTGTTTTGATTCAATTCCATCAAGGGTAAATCGATACGGATGTAAGGAGATCAAAACATCACCACTTACATTTTTTTGGGTATCGCTTAAAAACGCTTCTATATTTCTCATAACTGGATCTAAATACTGTCCTTCATGAAGTAACATGCCATAGAAGTTTCCTTGTTGTTCTTTTTGATACTGTTGCCATTTACTTAGTGTATGTTTTTCAAGAAGGTGATGTGCTTTAATGGTTAAGAGCGCCGCTGCTGCTTCAAATCCTACTCTACCTTTAATACCAATGATGGTATCTCCAACATGAATATCTCTACCAATGGCATAGGCCGAGGCTATTTCTTCTAGAGCGATTATGGTGTTAAGTGGACTGTCTTTTTTACCATCGATTGCGATGAGTTCTCCTTTTTCAAAAGTCAATCTGATTTTTTTAGGTGCAGTTACTGTTAACTGAGAAGGATAGGCCTCCTCTGGCAATGCCTCTTTTGAATTTAGAGTTTCTACCCCACCTACTGAGGTTCCCCATAGGCCTCTATTTATCGAATATTTTGCTTTTTCCCAAGGGTAATCAATCCCGTTTTCTTTTAAGTATTGAATTTCTTGTTCTCTGGTAAGCGTTTGATCTCTTATGGGAGTGATAATGGTTTTTTCAGGAGCGATGATGCTAAAGATTAAATCAAAACGCACTTGATCGTTTCCAGCACCAGTGGATCCATGTGCGATATAATCTGCACCAATTTTGTTGGCGTAATTAGCAATTTCTATGGCCTGTATGATACGTTCAGCACTGACAGAAAGCGGGTAGGTATTATTTTTTAATACATTCCCATAAATTAGATACTTCACCACTTTGTTGTAAAAGGTTTGAACGGCATCTATAGATACGTAGTTGTGCGCCCCTAATGCAAGTGCTTTTTCTTTAATATCAGCAATTTCCTCTTTTGAAAATCCCCCGGTGTTAACCGATACAGCATGTACTTCATAGCCTTCATTAGATAAACTTTTAGCACAATAGGAGGTGTCTAATCCTCCGCTGTATGCAATGACTAACTTTTTCATTTTTTATTCTTTTTCGTAGTTAGAAATAATTTCTGTTTAATAGTTTTCAATCGTTGAAAAGCCTTTGGATTAAAGACTTTTTTGATAGTACTTTTGTTAAGTTCAGGATCGTAAAGCATCCCAGTACACAAACACATCTTATGATCTGTTCTGTTTAACACATCAAAATTTTTACAGGTTTTACAACCATTCCAAAATTGAGGATCATCTGTAAGCTCAGAGAATGTTACTGGTTTGTAACCGAGTTCATAATTGATTTTCATGACCGGTAATCCAGTGGTGATTCCAAATAATTTAGCAGTTGGAAATTTTTTTCTAGAAAGATCAAAAGCTGCCCTTTTAATTTTTTTAGCTAATCCTATTCCTCTAAAATCAGGATGCACAATTAGTCCTGAATTGGCAACAAATTTTTCATGCCCCCAAACTTCGATATAGCAAAAACCTGCAAATTGATCACCTTCCAAAGCAATAATGGCATTTTCATTTTCCATCTTCTTTTGAATATACTCTGGTGTTCTTTTTGCAATACCGGTTCCTCTGACCTTAGCAGATTCAGCTATCGTATCACAAATGATAGGAGCGTATTTAAAATGCGATTTATTAGCACGTACAATTTTCATTGTAGTCACTTGGTATTAAATTGATAATGATTTGATGAGGTTCTGTAGAGCGGAAATGGACACACCTAATTCCATAGATAATTGAGCACCCTTACGGGCGGCGACGTCTTGGAAAGCGAATTGAGCTATGTAATCCTGTGTTATTCATCGAGACAAATATAGTCTTTTCCTATAAACAGGGATGCTCTGTGGTATTTTTTTAACAAAAATGAAGGTAAGGGTATCAAAAAATACAAAACCATAAAATAATAAGCCAACTAGTATCGAATAGTTATTCGATAATGGAAAGAGGAAAGCTTACCGATAGATCAGTAGCTCCTCCTGCTGTTGCAGGATTTCCATCATTGGGTTTGTTAGGTAAATGTCTTAGGATAAATTGTAATTGACCAGTTGAAGCAGTTGAAGTACGTAAGGTAAATTCAGTGCCTAGGTAGTATCCATTATTATCGAGATCAGTTGATTCTATAACTACATCTAAACCATTTACGACATAGAACACCTGATGATCATTGGATTCCTCTTTTACTTCAAGTGTGATATCCTCTGCGGGATCTTCTGTTACATTTAGGAATTTTAAAGTTCCTGTATAGTTGGTATTTGCTTTAAGGTCTTCCAGTTGATATTCGCCTGTATTTGGTCCATCTCCATCTAAATCAGTGTACCGGAGTTCTAGGCTTTCAGTAGCACTATTTAAGGTTACAACAAGAGTAGTAATAAGTTCTTCTTCGTTGATTAGTTCTGGTGTTTCAAGACTTTTAATACAAGAATTGAAGAGGAACAAAGAAAGTATCGAAAATAAAAAAAATAAATTTTTCATACGGTAACTAATATAATTCTAATAGGTGATTTTATATTGAACAGTAATGTTTCTTCCAAGTTCATCGGCATAATAGCGCATGGCATTTAAATAGTTTCTATAGGAGGTATTCATTAGGTTAGTTACCCGTATCGAAATCCCTGAATTTTTACTAATACTCCAATTGGCAAAGAGTCCTATTAGGTGGTATGCTTTTGGAGGACTACTGATGTCAATAAGTTGGTAGGAGTCAGTAGCAGGCAAATAGAGCTCAAAATTATAATTGGGATAGCGCTTTTGTTGTGCGACACTTGTTGAATGAATTCCAAAGCGATTACCTTTGCTATCTGTTATGGAAAGCTCATTGTTTACCTGTAGGGGAGGCATCGCTATTAGCGGTTGATGTTCATCAACTGCGGTGCCATGCACCCAAGAAAATTGTGAGTTGTATTCCAAAGTGCTACCTAATTTTTGAGTAACATCGACGTCTAGGCCATAGAGTAGCGCGTTGGTTTGTTCATAGTTCCATTTTTGAAAGAATCCTCTGATGGTTTGAGTAACGTCAAAGGGCCTGAGGTATATGAAATTTTCGATGGAATTGTAAAAGGGCTGAACAGATACGGTTGTCCTATCGGAATGATGTTCGATGGCTATCGATAGTTTATTGGAAGCTTCTTGTTGGAAGCTAAGGTTTCCAAGCTCAATTCTTGAAGCAGAGTGGTGTAGTCCTTCACTGAAGAGTTCTGCAGGGTTTGGAGCGCGCTTTGCATGGGTTACATTTATCGCAAAATTAGTGTGAGTCCCTAGGTGTGAGTGATAACCAATAGTTGCGGTTAGTGATGGATAGGACAGCTGAGGATAGGTTAAGACCTGGTTTTCATTTTCAGAGATGACAAATTCACTAAAACGTTCCTCATAGTCTCGTTCTTCCCAAAGTGATTTTTGGTAAAATTTATAAGCCTTTAAATCGATATAATCATAACGAACTCCAAGTTCTATACCAGCTTTGTTTTCCAACTCATAATCGATTATCCCATATACTCCCGCTTGTAATTTAACATAGTCTGGGATCAATCGTTTGACCCCTGTTTCTGGATTGGAATAATTGAATTGATATTTTCCTAAAAGCCCTGTTTTTAATTGTAATCCATTGGAACGAAATGAATGGTAATCTAAATTAAGCGATTCAGTAAGTAATTCAATATCAAGAGCAGCTGTATTTTTTTTTGCGCCAATTCTTAAATCATACTCCAATCGATGATTGTTTTGATAGTCAAACTGCAACAGGAGTTTTCCCTTATCTTTAATGATCGAATAGGCGTTGAGTTTATACAGTAGATGGCTTACTTCTTGCCTAGGAGCATTGATTTCATAGGAGAAGTCTTCCATAACGGAGGGACTTGTAGCAGTTAAGGCCCGATAGAGATCCGAGGCATCTC